>Juniper_p1__coassemble_7705_pt1 | contig 2322 bp, 2 predicted proteins | sample Juniper_p1__metabat2_high_PE_029 | metagenome-assembled genome bin Juniper_p1 | reverse complement strand
ACATATTAACGATGATAAAAAGGATAGAGCATCTTATAAATTTTATATTGTGGACTACATCCTTACTTGTTCTGTATAGTTGCAACCACGACCATGCCGTACAGGAACAACTGAATACGGCAGAGACGCTATTAGAAAACAAACCGGATTCGGCCCTTACCGTACTAAATGGTCTTACAAACTCAAGTATCCATGCAACAAAGGAAACAGCTGCCAGATATGCCTTGTTGAAATCCATGGCATTAGACAAATGCTTGATTGATACAACAACATTTGATGTACTTCAGCCTGCTCTTGACTACTATATCAAAAATGGTACCCCCGACGAGCAGCTTCGTACATATTATTATCAAGGGCGCATTTATCAAAACCGGGGAGATGACGACACTGCCATGCGCTCTTTTATGAATGCCTGCGATTTGAAGCAAGATGTAACCGATTCGTTGCTGCTGGCTCATACGTTGGTGGCACAGGGCACGCTATACCTCAAACAATACAAAATCAATGAGTTCGTTAAAAACAACATTGAAGCTGCAAAGTTATACGAAGCAATAGACAAACAATTTTTTGAAATCAAGAGCTACTCGAATGCGCTTGATGGCTACATTATGCAGAACAATCAAACGGCAGCCGACAGTCTTTTATCCATCTGCATTCCCTTGGTACAAAAGAATCCAGATGGTGAAGCAGTATTCTTCTCTTCAATACTTTCGTATACTGTAGAGTTTTGTTCATCCGATGCTATCAAAGCCTTTTTAGACAATTATCAAGACTTTGAACTAACCTGAGACGAAACAATCAATTTTGCTCAAGGCTACTCTAAAATTGGAGAATTCGACAAAGCATACTCGCTGCTTTCTGACATAACCCCTTCTGAATCTATTTTAGATTCCCTCAAATATGCTTCGGTGAAAATTGACATTTTAGCAAAGCAAGGTAAATATGAACAAGCACTGGATTTATATCGGAATTACTCTGCAATGCTTGGTCGCTACCAAAAGAATCTGCTTTCACAAGATTTACTATTCTCAGACAAAAGGCATCAACTTGAAATGAGTAACCTGATAGAGATTCATAAAAGAGACAGAATCATTGGAGGTACGCTGTGCAGTATCTTGGGATTGGTCATACTTGCCGGCTGGCTGTATTACCGCGCTTACCGTAGTAAATCCACACGCATCTTGACAGAGAAAGCAAATCTTACACTCAAACTTGAACAAGAAAACCTTCATAAAGAAAAAGAAAATGCGATACTTGAACGAAACAAAAAAATATTGGAAGCCGAAATTCTGGAGAAAGAAAAGAAACAGCTGGAGGCTGAACACCGCCTGCATGAATTGGAAACTAGCAATCTCAAATTAGAAATTGCCCAGTTGGAGAGCGAACACGAAAAATTTAAAAAGCTACAGAAAGACCTATTGGAACTGGCAACTCCTATCCAGCATGCCATAAAGGATAGGCTCGAACTACTCAACGGCTTATTAGCAAAAGAAATTTCGAATAATGAAAGCTACGCTAAGCCATATAGCAAATGGATTGAAACTATTCATAACGACAAAAAAAAGTTCATGGAGTCAACCCGTCTTGCATTCACAGCTTCACACCCCAAGTTTATGGACTATCTAAAAGAGCATGGACTGACGACCGATGAAATCAATTTTCTTTGTTTATACGCAATAGGTTTACGCAGAAAGGAAATTGGAGAGTATCTCCAGATTAAACGCCATTACATTACAAGTCATGAAATCCGCCAAAAACTTGGTATTGGCGAACATGATACGAATTTAGGTATTTACATCCGCAGACTGATAAAAAGTTTTGAATAGTTCGTCACTTGCCTATGCATTCTCCCTATCACCGTTCTTTTCGAAAGGACTGCGATTTATTTGACATAGTAAAAAGACCTTAGCATTAGGTTTATAAATCTTGCAACCTTTTCTCACCATTCTACATCAAGCAAGCTATCTCAATCCAGAAAATGCAATGTAAATTGAAGATCAATGTAAAACTTCTAAGACTAATGTAAAACTTTACATAAAAGTTTTTTAATAAGCAACTGTAAATCAAGGAAAAATAATGCCTCACGTAAAACTTTTTCCCTTGGATGAAAATTTATTTATCTGTAAATTAGCAGTAGTTTTATAACTAAAGCAGCAACACGAATGAAGCAGTTTATTATCTTGACAGGATTGCTATTTGCAATGGCTAACGTTGCCGTTGCAGAACAACATGAAATATTCATGGAGTTCCACAGAAAGATTAATCCCAACCCGTTGGCGGAATTAATTTAGTGCATACTTAATTCTGCCGATGGACTTATTG
>Juniper_p1__coassemble_6815_pt1 | contig 2535 bp, 3 predicted proteins | sample Juniper_p1__metabat2_high_PE_029 | metagenome-assembled genome bin Juniper_p1 | reverse complement strand
ATTTGAATTACTGTTACTTCCCATCCTCTTTATTGGGGGTGGGAAACTTTAGTTAAATATCATCATTATTAATGATTAATTTCTGTATGTGAAGTAAATCTGTTATCTTTGTATTGTGTACAGATGCTATGTGGATGGTTTTACACATAAGTCATGAAATAGATGTTGATATTGCGAAAATTCTGTTTTGCAATGCCAAATATATGCATTCTCCATTCGCATTTCTCCATTAGACATTCTAGCATAAATTAACGTAAATTAATGCAAACTATACAGAACAAGTAAAAAGCTGCGGATTCTATAAAAAGCAATCACCAGTCAAACCTTTAAACATAAAATTCAAAAATCAATATGGCAACATCATCAAGATTTAGTTCATCATCACTAAAAGATGAAATTAAGGGAGTTATCAAATCCGAGTTTGAAAAATCCGTAAAATCCTTATGTTCTGAAGAAGAACTAAAAAAAGTTTCGTCACTCTCTGAAAGTTATTCTGAATACGTATCCAGAATAGTCAATGAAAAGGTTGAGAACCCAATGCGTGACAAGAAACTGGAAATTCTATATAACCACGAGAAGCATTTCCTTGATATATTAAAAGAATACAAGGAGGAAATTAAGTTTGCTGCTTCTCTTCAAGCAGAAATTCGTAAAGAAGAGTCCACCTTCTTTTCTTCAACATTGAAAGAAGTATGCAATTCTCTAAAAGAAACACAGATTGATTCAAAGTGTCAAGCTAAATGGATCTTTGATTTGGTTTCAAGTTATACTTCTAGCTTAAGACTATCTAGCCAGCTTGCAGAGGAACATGTAATCAATTTACTCGGGGAAATTCAAAAAGAAGCTTCTGAAATAATTCACAAAGATTAACTATGGGGGTTTTAACATGTGTCGGCAAGGTTTTTAAAGTGATAACAGGACCTCTTGGAATACTTGAAGATTGGGCCAAGGAACCTTTGAAACGCTGGGAGAACGAACGAAAACAATCAAATTGTAATCGCGAAGTAGAAAGGATTATTCGCCAACAAACTGGAGTAGAAACCGTAAAGTATCAATTGAAAAAAGAAGAAGCAGAATATAACGCTAGTCTACAAATTCGCATGCAGACGGAAATTGTAAGAATCAATTCAGAAACAGATCAATGGGTAAAAGACCAGGAATTCCAAAGAATGAAGGATGTTGCTGAGGCTGTAACTCGATATCGAGAACGATTAACTCAATTACAATATGGTATTATCAAAGCCATAGGTGATATGCAAATTGACTTGAGGGAAAAAGCTCAAGACTTGATACTTGCAAAGACAAGAGAATACAAAGCGCTTCAAGACCTAGCACAAAAAGATGCTGAAGCAGAGTTTGAGCGGATTCTTGACAAATTCTCAAGCAACGAGCGAATCATGGATATAATGATTACAAGTGCCCAGAAAAAATTAGCCAGTGTTATAGACTCTACATCACAATTTCTTGTAGGTTTAAATGAGGATATATTAAACATGAATCGCAACATTGATGCTATTACTCAAAAAGGACAGGATTTTATTGATAAACAGATTGAAAACCAATATGGTCAAACACTTCCTAACAATAATATCAAACAGATTCAATGAAAGATAGCTAATGGTAAAAAGTTCACATAATGAAATACTTTATCTTCTACACTTTCTATTCAAGAAAAGGGAAGAATTAATATCCCCTTTTCTTGATAGGAATTATGAATTGGTAGGAATGACCTTCAAATATGAAAGAAACCAAGCAGCTTTTAATGTGGTCAGAGAACGTTTTATCACCTTATGGATTGACAAACATATAACGCAACTCATTGCCGATGATATTCCAGAGCATATTAGGAATAGAGCTATGGGATTAATTTCTGAGTTTATACTTACTTCATACTCAAGAATAGATCACTCTAAAATTAATCATTCCATAATTGAAACTAAATTAAAAGCACTACAAATATTGCTTGATACCGAAGATTTAAATGAACAGAAACTTAATGAATTAAGGTATTCCTACGAAAAAGACAAGGCCCTATTTGAAAGAGAATTTAGAAAATTCGATGCAGTTTCAGACGGCTGTTGAGTATCAACGCTTTTGCAGACCGATGGTTCAAGTGCTGTTTCCGTGTGGCCCTTGACTCAGTTTTGGCGCTGAATTCTTGGTGGAATAGTGGTTCAAGTTTTGGCTTGTCTTGAATGATGCTATTCCGGTTGCTTTTTTGTGCTTTCGATGTATCCAATGTCCCTAGTTTGCTTCCCTTGTATGAAGCCCTTTTGCTGACTTTGTTATGAGCAAAGATAGCGAAAGGAGAGGGCAGTACTGAGCCAAAAACTCGTTTTTGAGCGAAGGTATTGCCGAGCCGCATCCTATCTTTGTATAAGATAGGATTTTTTGTTGGATATTTGATGGGTGGATGATGGATTTTTTGTGGGGTTGCAAGGAGTTATCCTCGAAAAAATGTAGGATTTTGGCAAAAGTATCCTCGAAAAAGTGTGATGATTGCTGGTTTTTTATCCTCGAAAAAGTGTATTTTTG
>Juniper_p1__coassemble_6781_pt1 | contig 2545 bp, 3 predicted proteins | sample Juniper_p1__metabat2_high_PE_029 | metagenome-assembled genome bin Juniper_p1 | reverse complement strand
TGTCTTGTAGCTGAGTACAACATCTGAAAAAAGGGATTTAACCGGAAGCATATGCTATTGGATACCCGTCTTTAGTTTGTACTGAATTCCATTTATCACTTCAGTTATGTCAGCTTCGCAGGTAAATATACGTTTTGCCACTGACAGATAGGGGAGAATTTCCAAAATTAATGTATCTTTGCTGAGTACTTGGTACATATGGGAGATTTGTAACTTATTGTTTGTGGTAAAACAAAGATAGCAAAATCTCCCATTTTATATTTTCTCAATAAGTTTAGATGACTTCTATAAGTATTCATCCCATCTACCCCATATTTCTAGATATAAAAAGGGGGCTTTGTTGAATGTCTTCAAAACTAAATTTCGACAAAAGGTGGGCTGAAAAGTAATGAGAACTTAGAGTTCCACATATACTTTTCAGCCCACCTTATTATTACAATTAAAACTAAGATATAATACCAATAGAGGTAAGTTTAGGCTTTCGCATTGAACTAATCTTCGTCTTTTTTACCAATACGACGTATGCGACGCTTAGGCTTCTCTTCTTGCGGCTTTTCAATTTTTACACCTGCAAGTTCAGGATCAATCATGATGCGACCGCAATACTCACAAACAATCACTTTTTTACGCATGCGAATGTCTAGTTGACGCTGAGGTGGAATTTTATTAAAGCAACCGCCACAAGCATCACGCTGCACATATACAATACCTAAACCATTGCGCGAATTCTTACGGATGCGCTTAAAGGCTGCAAGCAAACGAGTTTCAATGCTCTGCTCAAGAACTTTTGCTTTTTCACGCAATTTTTCTTCTTCAGCCTTGGTTTCTGCTGTAATATCGTCAAGTTCAGCTTTTTTCATTTCAAGATCAGCACGACGCTCCTCGAGTTGATGCTTAGCATGTTCAATGTCTGATTTACGTGCATCAATAGCACGCTGAGCTTCACCAATTTTTTTATTTTGCAATTCAACTTCCAAACTTTGGAACTCAATTTCTTTAGAAAGCATATCATACTCGCGGTTATTCTTAACATCATCGAGTTGCTTTTTATAACGCTCAATGGCACTTTGTGCCTCATTTATCTTAGCTTTCTTAGCCGCAATGTCAGCCTTATAATTGTTAACATCATCGTTGTATTTGCTCATTCGGAGCGTGAGTCCCTCAATTTCGTCTTTGAGATCTTGCACTTCGAGCGGCAACTCGCCACGCAAGTTCTTAATGCGGTCAATCTCTGAAAGCATCGTCTGCAACTGGTACAGCGTCTTTAGTTTCTGTTCTACGGACATTTCCGTTACATCTTTCTTTGCCATATTACAAGAAAAAGGGCCTTCAGCCTCTAACATCCATCCAAACTTTATAAGCAAGCTAGTAATGGGAAAAGCGGCTGGAAGTGCTTATTAGTTAATGTGTAAAATAATTTGTTATACTTAAAAAACTAGATGTGAATTCATATGCAGAGCGACTGAATCATACCTTATCCTACTATAACCTTACTATAAGGTACATTGATATACAATAGGATTAGTATTTACCGATGTTTCATACATACGAAGAGTTGGATAGGCATCATGCAACAAGCGATACAACAACTGAATGGTATATTGTTCGCTTTGATAATGTCCCAAAACCCCTATAAGGATATCAGACTCATGGCCAAAGTAGCGGTGATAACTCATTTCGCCCGTTATAAAAGCATCCGCTCCTAGCGATATTGCTTGATCGAGCAAAAACTCTCCCGAGCCCCCACATAAGGCTATTGTGTGTACCATATGCTCCACTTTATTGTGCATTAGGGCTTCTACTCCGAATATTTTAGCAACTTGCTTCAAAAAGCACTCTGCAGGTAGAGGTTGTGCCAACTTCCCTATAACTCCACTTCCACCTTCACCATGAGATAGGGGCTGTAAAAAATGCACATCTTGCATTTCTAACTTTTGGGCAATTTCATAATTTACACCGCCAGGAGCATTATCCAAATTGGTATGAGCAGCATAAATTGCTATTCCCTTTTGAACAGCCTGTATCACACATCGGCCCACTTGTGTGTCAGTGGTAACACGATGCAACGGGCGGAACAAAAGAGGATGATGAGCTACAATTAAATTGCAACCTTTAGCTTCGGCTTCAGTAATAACCGCTTCGGTTACGTCTAAACACAATAAGACCCCTGACACTTCTTCGCCCACTGTTAATCCAATCTGCAAGCCAGCATTATCGTAGCTTTCTTGCAGCAGCAGAGGCGCGAACCGTTCAAGGGTCGCAACGACTTCCTTTATCTCCATTGCTTTTCAATGAGAGGTTGTTTACTTCAATTTTCGCTGCAAAAATACGAATTTATTTTCAAAGCTAACACATTTACCTGTTTTTTTTGTGGCTACACTACACTTATTAATCAGATTCTAACATATACTTATCAATGAAGCTATTCAACATACAAACTGCTTACTATGTAGAATTTATGTACTAACAGTAATTACATAATACATAACTTATTACCCGTTGGCGGAATTAAATCAAGTAAATTAATACAATAAGAGGTTGTATA
>Juniper_p1__coassemble_4005_pt1 | contig 3871 bp, 2 predicted proteins | sample Juniper_p1__metabat2_high_PE_029 | metagenome-assembled genome bin Juniper_p1 | reverse complement strand
GAAGGACGGCGTGAGGTTTTGGGTATATTCAATATCCCAACAGAGAGTGCTGTAGGCTGGAGCGATATCTTTGATACGCTAAAGGACAGAGGCGTAGAAAGGATTGGACTTATGGTTGCAGACGGCATTAAAGGTCTTGACAGCGTAGTAGGAGAAAAATTTCCGGGAATTCCGCTTCAGCGATGCGTAACCCATCTCAAGCGTAATCTGTTTGCCAAGGTCAGCCATGGTGATAAGGGTGCCTTGGCTGAAGATTTGCGTGATATATTCCGTACCGGCCAGCGCGATTATACCATTGAGATGGCATGGTCGAAGTGGCAGGAAATGTGTGACAAGTGGGGGAAAGATTACCGTTCATTCAAGCTTATGCGCAACAATGCCGACTACAAGGCTTACATGCTTTATCTGAACTATGCTCCCGAGATTCAGTCCATGATTTACACCACCAATTGGATTGAACGTCTAAACCGAGACTTCAGAAGGGTGACAAGGATGCGTACAGCCATGCCCAACGAAGAATCAGTGCTGACGCTTATGGGAAGTGTAGCCATGGAACACAAGGCATTTGATCGTCAACTCCCCAAGATAACCTGCGACAAGACTCTGTTCCCAGACTAACGAAATAGGTTTTTTAGCCGAACGGCCTGCCTGATAGCAAAAGGAGTCGCCCTATGACGACTCCCGGACAGCTGTCGCTATCAGTATAGGCATAGCCATGTTGCTGACGGGTTGCTCCTCAGCAGAGCCCGTTTCCTCGTCCGGCTACATCACAAAAATACCATTTTTAATGTAAAAATCAAAACTGCATATTAACTTTGCATCATCACTCCTAAAAGCAAACTAGGTTCGGACACACTCAGTGAAACACTACCAAAGATGTAAAGAATAAAGAGCATCCATCCCCTCTGCACTATATTCCTTTATATAAAAAGGCTTTAGCTGGTCAACATAACCAGCTAAAGCCTTTTATTTATTGGACAAAAAAGTTAGAGTAGCCATAGAATTGGGCTAAGAATGGTTGAACACAGAAAACGCAGGACTTTTTCTTTAAAGAATATTGGACTGAAAATCTCTCTGTAAGAAAAATAAAAGAGAAAATCCTCTTTATCCTTTGTTCTCATCCTTCAAGTGAAAACCCAAACTAAAAAACTTACGCTTAGCAGAAGGCTGCTATTTAGTACGTTGAGAATTTTTGCTGACTCTTTGAGCAGAGCGAAACTTTAGCGTGCATTCATAGAACATGGACATACTATTCCTGCTCGTCCCAAGGACCATCCTTTAAGGGCTTTTCGGGCCAGATGTCTAAATCGACCGATAACTGCTGGCAGGATGATTCTTCATTATAAACTCCCGGGCCGGAGGCGGCAATCAAACTGCAGTCCATTTCGATAGGAATGTATTCTACGCGGGGTGGTTCGTATGCTTTCTTCATTGCTATTAGGATTTAGTAAATGAGTTGCTTTTGGCCGTTAATAATATAAAGGCCCTTGGGTAACTGTTTGACGTCGGTGGTCAACACGCGGCGACCATCAATGAGGTAGATGGCTGGCGGAACGTCCCGAAGGGATTCGGGCAAAGTGATGCCGGTAATGTCCTGCATTTCGTCCAAACTGAAGCCTGCCTGCTGGGTGAGCGAACCGGCCGAAGCGGGCAAGGCTAAGTAGGCCTTTCCCTCAGTATTTTTAAAAGGACCGCCTTCGGGGGCTCCCCAGTAAAAGCCAATATTCTTGCCATCGGCATTATAGGAAAGTTTATAATAATACGATGCGCCGGACACTGACGTCAGCCCATCTGCATCCACCTCGCCGTGCAGCAAGTTTCCGGCCTCGGGCTGCTGGTTGCTAGCGGTCTGACAGTAGAGGTAAACTCCTGGCGCTCCTTTTATGAACAAAGGTGTTCGGGCCGGCACTATCTTTCCTTCAGGATAACAATAGTTCACGTTGAGCTGGCTGCTCCCTTCTGCTTGGGTAATAATACCACCTTGCAAACCAACAGGCATTGTAAAGGCTTTATCAAGATAGAGTGTACCAAAACCCACCCCCGACATCGAGATAAGTCCCTCATCAGCTTTTACCTTACGATAGAGATAGACTTTATCACTAGCATTTGTGGAAGAACGATTATAGCAGCTGAATATATCTCCATAACACATTAAGCTATATTTTCCGCTCTCAAGTTCACCATGATTAAAATCAAGAATGGCTCTTCCTTCTTCTGCAAAAGAAATGTCAAGACAACTACTTTCCTTGCCGGATTTGCCAGAATAGATTGTGCCGGACGTATTCATGAGGTTACCAGAAGCATTTATATTCATATTGGGAGCATAAAGATAACCCTTATAGATAGGATCATACAACAACCATTTACCGGACTCACCCTTCAATTCGAGTTCGTAGACAGCATTCTGAAATATTTTCTTTGCAATTACATTTTGTTTTAATTGCACACAACCATTTGCATCAAATGTTACTGGGAGCCCTTGGCGGTTATTAGCTTCTTTGTTTTGAATTGTTTTCCTTTGATAGGACAAGACGTAATCTTTACCCTTATCATGTCCTACTAAAACAAATGTATCGCCAGCTTTCAGTTCATCCGTCGAGGTAACCTTCTTATACACGAAATAGTCAGATGCCTGATCAAAGGTATACGTTGCTTCTGATACTTGACTCTGCAACATTCCTTCCTTCAGAGCTATGGCCTTTACCGTTGTAGTTTGCGTTAGTAAGATACCGCCTTCACGATAGAGGGTAGACTGCTCACTAGGTATGCTGCCATCAAGGGTATAATAGATACTGGCACCGGGAGTTGCACAAGACAGATGCAACGTCAATGGTTCGTGACAAACTACATTGCTATCTAAATCGAACGTAGGAGGAGCTACCTGGTTTTCAACCAATACTTCTACCTCCCAAACAAATTCAATCTGCGAAAGATAGCAAACATTGCTTTCATTGTGCGGTTTCAAAGCAACATAACGAATATTTTTATCAGATAGATCATAATAAGTTTCTTGTTTGTTATAGGAAAATGTCTCTAATAACTGTCCTTTCTTTGAATCGTTATATATCGGATTATCATTATCCTTTAGTTCATCATATGGTTTAGTAGAAGAATAAAGTTCCAATTTATTTTTCGACTGATCAGTCCCAGTATACCATTTAATGCAAATACCCTTAAGTATACCATTGGTTTGAGTGGTATAAATACTTCCCTTTACACTCTTGCTAATACCCACAGCTTTTCCACTGTAGGTATTGATTACTTTCATTGAATAAACGGCACCTGATGGCTTCTTTATTTGATTATAAGAATGATGTCCTACTGACTCAGTAGCATCAGCAGGTGTAAATACATCAGTCACAATAGTTGATTGTGCATCTACTTGGCAGATAGAAGCTAAAAGCAGATTTAAGAATAAAATAAAGGGGTTGAGGATGTGTTTCATGATAATAGCAATAATAAAACATACAAATGTAACGTTTATTTATCACATACACCCATTAAATATAAAATAACTGCAATATATGATGAAATAATATAGATTCCTGGTAGAAAAGGAGGGGAATTGATAAAAAGCTACGAAAACTGGTGCGAAGAATATAAATTAATTCTATAACATGCTTATCGCAGCACTGCAAATAACAGTCTCTAAATACTCTGCCTTATAGAAGGTGATAAGTAAACCTTCACACGAATTCGAAGGTATAACGCAGAGGCGCCAAACAAACTTCGATAAAACTAGTGCCACTACTGCAGCTATTCAGCATGTTCACACGAGAGTATACATAATGATAGACAACATAGTCACAACTGCACAGTATCCATCCCATCTACCCCATATTTCATTAAATCTTCATTGTTCAGAACTTTG
>Juniper_p1__coassemble_3237_pt1 | contig 4595 bp, 4 predicted proteins | sample Juniper_p1__metabat2_high_PE_029 | metagenome-assembled genome bin Juniper_p1 | reverse complement strand
GGTGAGGACAAAGCGCTTTTTTGCACCAGAATTAGTCTTTACTTTTGGCATTTTCTTTAATGTTTAATTGATTAGTATATAGCTGCGGCTACGTGAGATACCGAACATAGCGCGCGAGCGTTATTTCAGTCCGTTTTACAGCAGACTGTAATTATCTGAAAGTTCTATATAAATTTATATTGTGTAAATGTACGCAATATATTTATAATAGTGTTTGTTAGAAGTCCTCGCCTTCTACTTTGGGGCCGAGGTATTCCTTCTTAGCCTTTACCTGTGGTGCTTTTTTTACTTTCGGTTCATTATTTTGTTCAGCAGCGTTGTTCTCATTGTCGGCTTTTTTAGTATTTACAACCTTTTTCGGTGCAATAAAGAGAATCATACGTTTGCCTTCTAGAACCGGCATTTGTTCAACCTTTCCGTATTCTTCAAGGTCGTTCGCAAAGCGTAAAAGAAGCACTTCTCCTTGTTCTTTAAACAAGATGGAACGTCCGCGGAAGAATACATAGGCCTTTACTTTATCACCTTCAGAGAGGAATTCCTTGGCGTGTTTAAGTTTAAAATTGTAGTCATGTTCGTCAGTTTGAGGTCCGAAACGAATTTCTTTGACTTCAATTTTTACTTGCTTGGCTTTCAGTTCCTTCTGTCGTTTCTTCTGTTGATAGAGGAATTTTGAGTAGTTGATGAGTGGGCATTACTTCTGATTCAACGTCATCTCCTACGATGCGGACTTCGCGACAACGAATTTGCTCATTGATGCGGTGTTGAGGTTTATTGTGGTCGCGGCGAGGTTTCTGCGGTGCTGGCATTAATTGTTGTTTTTGATTTAATAGGTCGAGAGCAGTGTGCAAATCTACATTTGTGCATTGGATATGCACGCTGCTCTCAATCATACTGCTGGCTTAAGCCTTAGCGGGCGCAAAGTTAGTAATTTTTTGTCATTTCAGCTACTTCTTCGTTGATTTTATTTGCAAAATCTTCAACGGAGAGGTTTCCCTGGTCACCTTCGCCCTGTTTGCGTACCGAAACTGTACCTTCTGTGGCTTCTTTTTCGCCAACAATTAGCAAGTAGGGCACATGTTTCATTTCGTTATCGCGAATCTTGCGGCCAATCTTTTCTGAACGGTCGTCAACATAAGCGCGCACATTGAGTTCGTCAAGTGTTTTGCATACTTGTTGAGCATAGTCGTTGAACTTATCCGATATTGGAAGAATAGCTACTTGATCGGGTGTTAGCCAAAGAGGGAAGTGACCGGCTGTATGTTCGATGAGTACGGCAACAAAGCGTTCCATTGATCCGAAAGGTGCGCGGTGAATCATCACCGGGCGATGCTTTTGGTTATCAGAACCGGTGTATTCAAGCTGGAAGCGCTCTGGCAAATTGTAGTCAACCTGTATTGTACCTAATTGCCAGCGGCGGCCAAGTGCATCTTTGACCATGAAGTCGAGTTTGGGACCGTAGAAGGCAGCCTCGCCATATTCGATGCGAGCAGGCAAACCTTTTTCTTCGCAAGCTTCGATGATGGCTTGTTCTGCGCGCTCCCAGTTTTCGTCGGAGCCAATATACTTTTGACGATTTTCTTTATCACGAAGCGAAATTTGGGCCTCGAACTTGTCGAACTTGAGTGCGCGGAAGATAATCATAATAATATCCATTACGCGCAAGAACTCGTTCTTAACTTGCTCGGGAGTACAGAATATGTGAGCATCATCCTGCGTAAAGCCGCGTACGCGCGTTAATCCGTGGAGTTCGCCGCTTTGTTCGTAACGGTAGACAGTACCGAATTCTGCTAAGCGGAGAGGAAGGTCTTTGTATGAACGGGGTTTCCATGCAAAAATTGCGCAGTGATGCGGGCAGTTCATGGGCTTGAGGATGTACTCTTCGCCTTCTTCAGGTGTATGGATAGGCTGGAAAGAGTCTTTACCATACTTGGCATAGTGGCCAGAGGTAACGTAGAGGTTCTTAGAGCCAATGTGTGGAGTCATAACCTGCTGATAACCATATCGCTTTTGAATTTTCTTTAAGAAATCTTCAAGGCGCAGACGGAGTGCAGTACCTTTGGGTAGCCACATGGGGAGTCCTTTTCCAACAAGGTCTGAGAACATGAAGAGTTCCATTTCCTTACCAATCTTGCGGTGGTCGCGACGTTTGGCTTCTTCAAGGAGTTGAAGGTACTCGTCGAGCATTTTCTTTTTCGGGAAGGAAATACCATAAACACGAGTCATTTGGGGGCGCTTTTCGTCGCCGCGCCAATATGCTGAACTTACGGCCATTACCTTGACAGCCTTAATGGGAGCTGTGTTGAGCAAGTGAGGACCGCGGCAGAGGTCAGTATATGCACCTTGGGTATAGGTGGTAATATGGCCATCTTCGAGTTCGGCAATGAGTTCGTTTTTATAGGTCTGCCCATGTTCGCCAAAGAATTTGAGTGCGTCGTCTTTGGCAATATCCTTGCGTACAAGTGCTTCTTTGCGTTGTACGAGTTCCTGCATTTTTTTCTCAATTTTAGAGAAATCGCTTTCACTGATGGATACATCCTGTGGAGGCATGACATCGTAGTAGAATCCGTTTTCGATTGCGGGACCAATACCAAACTGGGTGCCGGGCCAAAGTTCTTGCATAGCTTCGGCCATAAGGTGTGCTGAGGTGTGCCAAAAGGCGTGTTTGCCTTCTTCGTCGTCCCATTTATAAAGGTTGATAGTTGCATCTTCATTAATGGGTCGGTTAAGTTCGACGGTTTCACCATTTACTCCGCAGGCTAACACGTCTTGTGCCAAACGCTGCGATATGCTTTCTGCTATTTGGAGGCCCGTTACGCCGTTTTCGTACTCACGAACGGATCCATCTGGGAAAGTTATTTTAATCATAATCGGTTGTATGTTGTAGTTTTGTCCGCAAAGATAGTGAATTTTTTCAAGGCGTTACTTGGACTTGAAGCGATTTATGCTTAAAAGAGCAGTTCTTTAAGTATAGAAGTATTATTTGCCTTAATTATTCCACTTCTAGGACTAGTCCTTTGAGGTATTCGCCCTCAGGGTGGTATATGTTGATAGGATGATCAGCTGGTTGATGTAGTTGATGCAAAATGCGAACATGGCGTCCGCTTTGTGCTGCTGCCGTGAATACGGCCAATCTGAATTGGTCTTTGTTTACGGCTTGTGAACAACTGAATGTAAAAAGTATACCTCCGGGCTTAATCTTTTGGAATGCTATGGCGTTGAGTCGTGTATATCCTTTCAATGCGTTTCGTAGTGCGTCTTTGTGTTTGGCAAAGGCAGGTGGGTCAAGAACAATTAAGTCGTAGTTATGGCCTGCTTGTTCTAGGAATTTGAAAGCATCTTCGGCATAGGCTTCATGTCGGTTGTCATCCGGAAAATTGAGTGTTGCATTGGCGCGTGTAAGGTCTATGGCCTTTGACGAAGAGTCTACAGAGTGAACCAGTTTGGCTCCTCCACGCAAAGCGTAGACGCTAAATCCACCTGTATAGCAAAACATGTTGAGAACATTGCGTCCTTTTGCATAGTGTTCAAGAAGGGCACGGTTTTCTCGTTGGTCAACAAAAAATCCGGTTTTTTGACCGCGCAGCCAGTCTATATGAAAGCGTAGGCCATTTTCTGTAGCAATGTTTCCGTCATCATGTCCTTTTAAAAAGCCGTTTTCTTGATGTAGGTCAGCTTTAAAGGGAAGGGTTGTTTCCGACTTGTAATAAACGTTTTCTATTAGTCCTTCTGAGGCTGCTATAAGTGCGTCTGCAATGGTTTCACGACAAACGTGCATGCCTACAGAGTGGGCTTGCATGACGGCTGTTCGGCCATAAACGTCAATAATTAGCCCAGGCAAACGATCTCCTTCGCCATGCACAAGTCGATAGATATCGTTATCTTGGCGTCCGGTGAGTTGAAGTGCCCGTCGCAAGTTAAAAGCTTCTGTCAGTCGTTGATGCCAAAAGTCTTGATTGATGGGTTCTTCCTTGAAGGTGAGCATACGTACGGCTATTGAGCCAATTTGGTAGTGGCCGTAGCCCATTAGTTCGCCTTCGTGTGAAATGATGCGTACTAATTCGCCTTCGCTCAGTTTGCCATTGCTGTTGGCTATAGCTCCTGAGAAAACCCAGGGATGGAATCGCTTGAGACTTTCTGATTTTCCTTTGCGCAGATAGATGTTATGCATTGATAATATAGTATAAAGGCTGGGATTGTAGTAAGGTTTTTAAGTAGGTGGCCAAAGAGCGTGCAGGTCTATGTGTAAGACATGGAAATTGTATTTGCTACACTAATTCAAACGATTTGCTTTCGTTTAGAGCGTGCAATTCCTTGTATAGTTGAATGCAGGTAATGGCATCGGTAGCAGCATATACTTTTTGGGAGTCTGTCAAAACATCTGCTTCCCAGTTAGAAAGTCGGGCTGCTTTGGATATGCGCATATGGAAAACGTTGGCATATAGTTTTTGCAGGCTCATGTCTTCAATACCCATTTGTTTGACATAATCTTGTAGATCTATGCAGTTGGCAGGTTTGAAGTCCGGTTGTCTGCGGCGGAGCATCATAAAGTCGTCTTGTAGCGAAAGCCCAATTTTTAGGACATTGGAATCAGATAG
>Juniper_p1__coassemble_3062_pt1 | contig 4797 bp, 4 predicted proteins | sample Juniper_p1__metabat2_high_PE_029 | metagenome-assembled genome bin Juniper_p1 | reverse complement strand
GATCAACTAAAGCCTTTTTTATATTTAGGAATATGGGGTAGATGGGATGAATACGTTTCAGGGAGTTACACAATAGGTATAGCCATTTATGCTGGCGCGTAGCATACCTTTATTGTAGTAAACAGCCTTTTCGCCTTGTTTGGTATACCAGGCCGGTAAATCTTTTTTACGCTTGCAAATAACCGATTCACCATCGGGAGGAAAAATCTCGGCAAAGGTCGAATCCTCACTAAAAATTAGAAATACTTGTCCGGGACCGGAGTCCATGCGGATTCCTGCTTCCCAAAGGCGCACGCAATCGTGCATGGCATAGCTCCATACGTATCCGGCAGAACCGATACAACCATGTTCGTCGCGGTCACTCCCAATGAGTTTTCCAATGCTCGGGTGAGTGCATGCTGTGAGAGTTAATAAGCAAAGTGCGATGTATACAAGTAGTTTTCGCTTCATGTTATGCTGTTTTGAAGATGCTCGTTTCGTTTGTAGAAAGCCTATGGTCTTTTTGCAAAAATACCATTTTATTTGCGAGTTTTCCGTACGAATGTCTTTTTAAATAAACTATTTTTCGTTGTGTGGCATACAGTTTCACCAAATTGTGGCACTATCCTATAAAATAGTGCATGTAACCTTCCCGATAGTGTATGCTGCTTTGATTACTTGTGCGTTTATAATGTAAGGTGTTGTATTTGTAGTTTCTTTTTATTGCTTTCTGATTTTTCCAAATCTGTGTAGAAATGGCATAAAGTGCTGAGGCTTTCGTATTTTCGTCCTGCTTGTGATGCTGGTTACGTATGGTGTGATGTAATTTGCTTGTGTGGATGAATGTAGTTGCAAATCTCGTTTTTGCCCATTATATGTATAAATTCTCGTATCTATTTACACTTAGTCGTAATAAATATTAAATTAATCGGCTAAATATGGTGTATTTCCAAGATGCTTGTATATTTGCAAATGTTTCCGCAGGAAAATATTTACAATCACGAATAAAACAATACAAGTATATGAAGCATTTAATCGTGGGTGGTGTTGCCGGAGGTGCAACCGCGGCAGCCCGCATCCGCCGCATCGACGAATCGGCCGAAATCATTCTCTTTGAAAAAGGAAAATACATCTCGTATGCCAATTGTGGCCTTCCGTATTACATCGGAGGAACGATAGCCGAACGCGAAAAACTTTTGGTACAAACCGTAGCCGGATTTTCACAGCGTTTGAACGTGGACGTGCGTGTAGAGCAGGAGGTTGTAGAAATAGATCGTGCTAACCGTAAGGTTAAGGTGCGCTGTGCCAATGGCCGGATTTACGACGAAAGTTACGATCGCCTGCTCCTCTCGCCAGGAGCATCGCCCGTGCGTCCACCCTTGCCCGGAATCGACTCTGAAGGCATCTTTACGCTCCGTAATGTGGAGGATACTGACCATATAAAAGCCTATATTACGCAGCATCAGGTGCGCAGTGCCGTTATCATTGGTGGTGGCTTTATAGGACTTGAGATGGCCGAAAACCTGCACGATGCCGGAGTTGAAGTTGCTGTAGTTGAGATGGCCGACCAGGTGATGGCCCCCATCGATTTTTCGATGGCCTCGCTTGTACACGAGCATCTGTTGCAAAAAGGCGTGCGGCTATACCTCAAACAGGCAGTTTCAGCCTTTGCTAAACAGGCTGATGGAAGATTAGATGTGAGTCTGGCCTCAGGACAGCATATCGCAACTGATATGGTGGTGCTGAGCATTGGCGTGCGCCCCAATACCCGTTTAGCCGAGCAGGCAGGTATTGAATTGGGCGAGGCCAAGGGTATAAAGGTGAATAGCTACCTTCAAACTTCCGACCCTTATATTTATGCTGTAGGCGATGCGATTGAATATCCTCATCCCCTTACCGGAAAGCCTTGGCTCAACTATTTGGCCGGACCTGCTAACCGTCAGGCACGCCTCGTGGCCGACAATATGGTGATGGGCAACAATTGTGAGTACGAGGGTGCCATCGGTACCTCGATTGCCAAGGTATTCGATCTCACTGTGGCTGCTACCGGACTGCCTGCCAAGCGCCTTAAGCAGTGGGGCATGGATTACCTGACAGCAACTCTTCATCCAAACGACCATGCAGGTTATTATCCAGGAGCTGTTCCCATGACCATTAAACTGGTGTTCCAACCCCATACTGGAAAACTCTATGGCGCACAGATTGTGGGACGTTCCGGTGTCGACAAACGTATCGATCAAATAGCCCTGGCTATAAAGCATGGTGATACAGTGGCCGATCTTACCGCTCTGGAACAGGCCTACGCCCCTCCTTTCTCCTCAGCCAAAGATCCGGTAGCCATGGCGGGCTATGTGGCGCAGAACATTCTTTCGGGCAAGATGACGCCCGTCTACTGGCGCGAGATGCAGCAAGTTGACCCTGCGACAACCCTTATGCTCGATGTTCGTACTGCAGACGAGTTCGCTCTCGGTTCGTTGCCCGGTGCAGTAAACGTGCCTTTGGACGATTTACGCGACCGCCTTTCCGAACTGCCTGCAGATCGTCCAGTCATTGTTTTCTGCGGTGTTGGTATGCGTGGTTATTTGGCTTCAAACATTCTTAAACTCAACGGATGGAACGATGTGCGTAACTTGGTGGGTGGTCTCAAGGTGTTGAAGGCTGCAACAGCTTCGTTGCCTGTACCTAAACCCTTTAGTGATGTTTGCAAGCTGGCTGAAGCTGCTACAGTTTCCGTTCAGCCTGTAGCAGAGGCGGCCCAGCGCTTGCGCCTCGATGCTTGCGGGTTGTCGTGTCCAGGTCCTATTCTGAAACTCAAGCAAAAAATAGATTCCCTGCCGGTAGGACAGCAGATAGAGGTGCTTGCTTCTGATCCCGGATTTCCGGCAGATGCTGAGGCATGGTGCCAGACGACAGGTAATACCTATGTGTCGTGTACCGAAGAGAAGGGCTTGTTCTGTGTTTGTGTGCAGAAAGGTGCAGTACAAGGTCATGTAGCAGAAACTGGTTCTGCAACAGTTGCATCGTCGATGCCTGCAGCCCAGCCCATATTGCCAAAGGATGGAAAAACGTTTATCCTTTTCAGTGATGACCTCGACAAGGCATTGGCCACCTTTGTGCTGGCCAATGGTGCAGCTGCTACTGGTAAGAAAGTAACCATATTCTTTACTTTCTGGGGGCTGAATGCTATCAAGAAAGAGCATAAACCGCAGGTTAAGAAAGACTTCTTTGGCCGTATGTTTAGCATGATGCTACCTTCGAGTTCGCTCCAGTTGAAACTGTCAAAAATGAATATGGGAGGCATTGGCCGCCGCATGATGCGCAGCTTGATGAAGCGTAAGGGAGTAGACTCGCTCGAATCGCTGCGTCAGCAGGCCGTCGATAATGGAGTGGAGTTTATCGCTTGCCAGATGTCGATGGATGTGATGGGAGTTGCCCGTGAGGAATTGCTTGACAATGTCAAGATTGGTGGTGTGGCTACCTATATGAATCGAGCGGAGCAAGCAGGTGTAAACCTTTTCATTTAGTAAGTAAAGTATCTCCGGCTGCATTCAGCCTATGCATTTATGCATAGGCAAGTGCGGTCGGAAATACTAAAAATTCAAGTAAATCAGTGCGTACGCCTCCAAATTAAATTGCAGACCTCTTATATTGCTATGCTGAAGGTGGTATTAACTTTACAGAAAGTATCTTCAAATGTTAGTCCTGCACTTTTTATAAATGGAGTGGGTGAGGCTTTGGTGGATTATAGCCATTGGTCATACTTCTTGCACTCCTATAAATATAAGAGTAGGTAAGTGGTTGGTGGTGCGCCAAGGGCATGGGCAAAGCCTGTGCCGGAACTTCTTGATAGGCGGTGCTGATTGATAATGATATGCTTGATAAACTATAAAGTTAATTTAGCTATTCAAAAATGGAGAAAATTCATACGATATGTGTTATGCGCGATTTGGTAAGAGCCATGTCGCAGTTAGAGTCGCAACTCATGAATTTGAGTGGGCTCACTTTGAACGAAGCTATGGTGCTGTGCTGCATTGCAAATGAGACTGTCACGGCATCCGAAATATGTGAGCATACCCTTTTGCTCCCTTCACATGCTTCGAAAATAATTCGTCATCTTGAAGAAAAGAAACTTTTGCTGCGTGCATTGGGTAAGGAAGATAAACGAACCATGATTTTTTCGCTGACCGATCAGGGAGAAGAAACCATCAATACACTAAAGACCCAACCCTTGGATATTCCTGAAATTCTTTTGCCTTTGTTTACAGATAAATAGCCTCTTAACTTTGACGTTAAGTCATACTTTTATTCTGCAGCCATAAAACTCGAGGATTTTATAGGCATTTATTAAGCGAAAAAACACCAAATTATTGCCAGCCAATAGGTTTTACAGTAACATACATCTCGAAGATTTTAACTCAAGCTATAGCCTAAGCATAGGTTGCAGCTTGAGTTTGGGGTGTTATCTGGAAGGGCTGATTATTCTCAGATTATGCTTATAAGATGATTTTGAGGTAGTTCTTGAGGTGTTTGCAATGAAAAAAATTCTTATGTATGCAAACGCTTCTAATTAAGCAGCGGTTAACTAAGAACAGAAGTTTAAGGGATATTGGTCGTGAAAAGTCAAAAGTTTGCTGTTGAATCTTGTTATCTGTAGGTTGATAAGTAAATATCTGCTACATAATAAATATTATATATCACCTTTAATAAACTACTATATTTGTATTTTTCTTTCTATATTTGCCGCAGTCAGTAGATAGATTTCACTGTATTCATCCCATCTACCCCATATTCCTAAATATAAAAAAGGCTTTAGTTGAT
>Juniper_p1__coassemble_2979_pt1 | contig 4911 bp, 5 predicted proteins | sample Juniper_p1__metabat2_high_PE_029 | metagenome-assembled genome bin Juniper_p1 | reverse complement strand
ATAGACGCTATCACTATTACGGCTCATTATCAATATATTTAGGAGTATAAAAAAATTATCTTAACCCTTGAAAAAATATATGCAAACGGTGCACAAGAAACAAACGGCAGGATTCAGTTCTAATCAAGAGGATTTTTCCACTCGCAATATACACTTATTGATTAATCTATCTGCACACAACTTATTTACAATTGCGTTATTCGCTTCAACCCTTGACAGCTTGAATACCTATAGGCTGAAGAACGGATTCTACCATCCGCATGCATGAGCACCAAAGCCATACTCCCCAGCCAGCCAACCGACATCTGAAAATTTTTGCACGAATCGTTTTTTAATTTACACGCCTTACTGAATACCCCCCTCTTGCTCTTGCCCAACAAGCTGCAAGCCATAAGCTTTTTTGCAGAGCAATAGCTTATTTTTAAATCTAATAATAATCTATAAATCTATTCGTTACACGCTCATTGAAAGGTTCTCCCGAGTCTCTACAAATCCACATTAGCTACTCTTTGTAGCCATCCGGCACAAAAACCCCATACGCCCCCTGGTTTAAGCACAGCAGTACAAAACCGCAATCAACGAAGCATCCCCCTTATAAAAGCGCCTGATTTGCCTGTCGCGGCTCTAGAAAAATCTGTCGCGGCTCCAGAATTTTCTATCGCGGCTCCAGAAAAATCTAAAGCCGCGATAGAAATCATAGGTTAACCCCCTTATTAAACACATTTCGGGACTTTTAAGGGCTTTCCGGCTTCATACACCCAACCAGCAAAGCCAAAAATAAAAGCCAATCTGCAAAAGCAAATTGGCCTCGGTTACAAATTTCTGCTCCCTGCAGAAAGAACACTCAAAGTTACTTATTTTTAAACAGAAAACCAAACTTTATCGTCCTCAAATCTGCACAAGCACATTGCACAGCAGACGTATGCCCACCATCAACTAAGTTAAGATAATACAAAACGCCCTACTCTACCCTCACAACAGCCACACTCCTTCAGTATTCATCACCCCTTTCATTCAGACCATAGCACCTGTCAAACCACAGAAAGGAAAATACATTCCACATAGCCCCCAATACCCCAACAACCCCTTGATACAATTCGAGCGGAAGCAGCAACTTACGCGCTGTTTCCGCTCGAACTATAACCTGTATCGGATAAATACGTATACGGCAGGCCTGATGCTATGCTGCACGTTTTGCCGCCTGATTACCACTTTTTTCCTTAAACACCAAGGTAAAAAGCACTAATACCACCAATGCGTAGCCAGCAAATATCAACCAGCTGCTCCGCCAGCCTGCTATTTGCATAGCTTCGGGCGCTTTATAAACAAAATGGTTAACCACCTCTTGAGCAGCCAATGTACCAAACGAGGCCCCAAGACCATTTGTCATAATCATAAAAAGCCCCTGCGCACTACTACGTATGCTACTGTCGGTATTTTGGTCAACAAACAAGGCACCCGAAATATTGAAAAAGTCGAAGGCCACACCATAAACAAGCATGGAGAGAACAAACATCCACACACCGGAACCGGGGTTTCCCAAACCAAACAAACCGAAGCGGAACACCCAGGCTAACATAGCAATCATCATCACACGCTTGATGCCAAAACGTTTCAGGAAGAAGGGGATGAGCAGAATGCAGCAGGTTTCGCTTATTTGCGAAAGCGAAATCAGTGCATTGGCATTGTTGGCCCCAAACGTAGCGGCAAACTCGGGAATATTTTTAAAACTCGTAATAAATGGATTGGCATAGCCGTTGGTAATTTGCAGACTTACACCAAGCAGCATGGAAAAAAGGAAGAAAACAGCCATACGACGCTGCTTGAACAGTTTGAAGGCGTCCAGTCCTAAGGCTTGTGCCACACTGCGCTTTTGAGTATTGACAGCGCAGGCCGGCAGTGTAGGAGCATAAATGCCCAACAGTAAACTCAGTACTCCCGAGAGTAAGAGCTGGTGGGGAGTTGACTGAATTTCAAGAAAATTAACAGCCAGCATGGTCATAATGAAACCAATGGTACCAAACACTCGAATCGGTGGAAAGGCTTTGACGGTATCGAGTCCGGCCTTGGTCAAGCCAATAAATGCAACCGAATTGCTCAACGCCAAAGTGGGCATATAAAAGGCAACACTCAAGGTATAGAGCGTAAACAAAGGCATCATTTGTACAGCATCGCCCGCATCCAAGGCATACCACGAAGCATACAACATAAAGCTACCGGCCAGCAAGTGGCACAATCCCAACAAGCGCTGAGCCGGCACCCAACGGTCGGCAATCATGCCCATAAGTCCGGGCATAAAGATGGAAACGATGCCCTGTATGGCATAAAACCAACCAATGTTGGCACCCAAGCCATGACTGCCTAAATAATTACCCATAGAGGTGAGGTAAGCTCCCCACACCGCAAATTCCAAAAAGTTCATCGCCACAAGGCGAGCCTTCAGTGCTGAATGATTCATTGATTAACGATGCTATTTGAATGATTGATAGAGAGAAGCCGCTCGCCCACGCCGGATTTGTTAGGTTAAACAAGGCTCAAAACATGGACTGCAGAGCGCTGCGGGCAACGGCAACCTTTTAAAGAGTAGGCAAATATACGAAGAGCACGGCCGATAACTGCCTTTGACTGACCACTTTTTTTGAAAAAATTGTCTTTTAAGGGCTCTTTGACCACACCTAAACGCGGCTTCTACCCATATTAGCAACTCAAAAGCAAACACCCGTCGGCTTTAAAGCCTGGCTGCTCCAATGCAAAACAGCACCTCAATCCGCATTGGCCATCCCCCACTAATGGTGCGCAACGCTGCACATTGTAAATCAGACGGCAAACAGCCAACTGACTACCCGAACACACCACCACACATTGACCTCAGCACACCTTATATATAAGGTCGTTGAAATACAAAGTGCCCCGTTACCTTGCCGGATATGGGCCATAGCGCGAAAGTGCCGTGCTCCCCTCTTCGGCATTCACCATAGCTTGATCCATCACCGCTGCAAGTCCCATCACCTGAGCCTGCGTCATGCCGGCCTGCTTGGCCATACCCGAAAGGCGGGCCGTAAAGTCCATGATATAGCCTTCGTTCGCGGAGGAACTCTGCGCCAGCTCGTTAATCGTCGAGCCGGTGGCCAGCATCGCCTGTTTGAGCCCCATTTTCTCCGAATCGCCGAACAATTCGGCCAGCTTGCCGATATTGCGTACGGCACCTTCGCCGAGGTCCTCGCCGAGTGCCACGTTGAGCATGTTGGCTGCCTCGACGAAGTCCAGCACCTCCGCCTTACTCTGAATGCCGAGTCGGCCCGCGTCCGCCGCCAGGTCATTAAGCGCCGCACGACTCGTGCGTGTATCCATCCGTTTAAACGCCTCGTTGAGTTCGTTCACCTCGTCGGCACTCATTCCCGTGTACTTGCTCACGCTCGCCATGTGTTCGGCAATTTCTGCGTACTCGTTAACGTAGCCGTCGAGGGTACCCATGAAGTTAGAAATGGCATTGGTGGCGGTATCGATAATGGAAGTCAGACCCACCCAACGCTGGCCCCATTTTGCCAGAAAGGGCGTTTTTTCGCCACTCGCCAACTGCTCGTCCTGTATTTTCTTCAGCTCAGCACGAGCGGCGGATATTGAGTTAGTTAGCGATTTCCATTGTTCGCTTCCACGTTCCACCGCCCCGCTGTTGAGTTGCCGGTTGATTTCTTTGATGGTATCATTAAGTTCTTTAGGCGTGGCCTTATCCAGGTTGCGCAGGGTACGTTCCACCACTTGAGCCCGCGTCTGCATCTTGCGTGCCTCGCGTTCAAGTTTCTGTATTTCCTTAGTATAGGCACTGATGCCTTCCGCGTCGCCCCGTTCGAAAGCCTCCTGCTTTTTCTTCCGGGCCTCTTCAAGGCGTTTGTTGATGTCGTCGAGTTTCTGCTTGGCTTGGTCTGAATTAATGACCAGCCGCACCGTGCGTACGTCTTGTGCGTTCATATACAAAAAGCGTGTTACTATTGGTTTTTACGCCAAAAGTAGCACGCTTATGCTATAGATGAAAAGACAAAAAAACTTCAATCCACAGGCTCGTCTTCAGGATAAAAGCCGTTTTTCTGTGCGTAGTATTGCCAGGTGTGGCTATCATACTTGCCAGACTGTATTTTTTTATATCGTTTATCTCGTTCTCTTAATTCCTTCCGTATTTTGTAACCTTCTTGCCATTCTTTCATCCTTTTATCTTGTTCTTCGCTCCATTTCCGGAATCGTTTACTCGAAGCGTATAGAATCGAACATATAATAAAAAGTATAGCAAACAGAATAATCGGCACGTATAGAATTGTTTCTACGATTATTTCAAGTAGTTTGTATTCTTCCATAACGTTATATTTTTACGTTCAACTTCTACCGCAAATATACGCCTTTCTTGTTATTGGTACAAGCTATTGTACACTATTACACAAAGGTTTAGGAAAGTTTAGTGCAGTGCTAACATATAGGCGGCATAAAGGCGTAGGCGCAAGCCGAGCGGCATGGGGCGGCTCAGAGCGCGGAAATACTTGAAGTATACAACGATAAAGTCGTTTCCGTCGAGCATGAGCTGCCGCGTGTGCCCGTCGTCCCTGATGCTCCAACCTTTGAAGCGAAGCCAGCGTATGGCAATATACTTTAGGTATCCGTCGTCCGCTGTGGCGCGATAGCTTGTCGTGAGCGGCAGGTTGTATAGCAGGAGTTTGTGCATGGGGCGCACGATGCGCAAAATATGCTTGATTACTTCTTTCCGGGTGTGGTTGTGCATGGGGTGTTGGTATTAGTGATTTCTGTTTGCCGGCCATTTGCTGCAGGCTTGGTGTCCGGCTATCGCACCAGTGCCCAGAAGGCAGCCACGAAGCGGTTGCCCAGTACTTGCGCCATGTGTTCTTTGAGCACCTCGGACGAGAT
>Juniper_p1__coassemble_2936_pt1 | contig 4962 bp, 2 predicted proteins | sample Juniper_p1__metabat2_high_PE_029 | metagenome-assembled genome bin Juniper_p1 | reverse complement strand
AATTGCCCCGAAAAGGTAAAAGAGGCACTTGCACGTGTAGGTGCTACCCCCGAGAACACCTCGTTCGGCTCTTGCGTATTTGCCAACCGCCCCGGCGATGGCTCAGCACGTGAGCAGGCAGCCAGCTGTCAGAAAGTGCTCGGAGGCGATGCCAACATTTGCTACGAGTATGCCACCAAGCGCTATCGCAGTAACTGCATCAACTGGGGTATCGTTCCTTACACCATCGATGCTGAAGTTCCCTTTGAATATCAGGCTGGCGACTATGTATTCGTGCCCGGTATCCGTCAGGCTATACTCGATGGTAAAGAAGAAATCATGGCTAAGGTTATAACTGCAAATGGTGTACACGACATCAAACTTCATTTTGCAAATCTCACACCTGCTGAGCGTGAAATTCTTGCTGAGGGTTGCCTTATGAACTATTACAAAAAGGCCATTAAATAAAAAGAAATTCAGGTTGTGTAACCATCTGCCGCCTGGCAAGATATACAGTCGGCAGATGGTGCCAGCCACCTTAAATAGCTCCTTATTCTAAACCTTTAAAACCTTTTTCGCAAACTAAAGGGTTGCTTACTGCACAAAGTTGCCCGATAGCGTAACGAAACAAACCTATTCCCTTTATGGAAAAGATTAAAATGACCACTCCGCTCGTGGAGATGGACGGCGACGAAATGACTCGCATTCTTTGGAAGATGATTAAGGATGAACTTATCCTTCCGTTTGTTGACCTCAAGTCTGAATATTACGATCTCGGTTTGCCCGAACGCGATAAGACCGAAGACCGCGTAACTGTTGAGTCGGCCGAAGCTACCAAGAAATATGGTGTTGCTGTGAAGTGTGCTACCATCACTCCCAATGCACAGCGCATGACCGAATACAACCTCCATCACATGTGGAAGAGCCCTAATGGTACTATCCGTTCGATGCTCGATGGTACTGTATTCCGTACCCCTATCACGATTCCTTCAATCAAGCCTGCTGTTCGTAACTGGAAAGCTCCTATCACTATTGCACGTCATGCTTATGGCGACGTTTATAAAAACGTTGAAATCCGTGTAGCAGAAGAGGGTACTGCACGCCTCGTATTCGAAGGAAAGGGCGGCCAGCAGGAAGATGTAATTATCCATGAGTTCAAGGGTCCCGGTGTATTGCAGGGCTTGCACAACACCGATAAGTCTATCCGTTCATTTGCTCACTCTTGCTTTAAGTTTGCTATCGATGCCAAGCAAGACTTGTGGTTCTCTACCAAGGATACTATTTCTAAGAAGTACGATGCCCAGTTCCGCGAAATCTTTGACGAGGTTTATGCTGAATACAAGGAAGAGTTCGAACGCTTGGGTATTACCTACTTCTACACCTTGATTGACGATGCCGTAGCACGCGTTATCCGCAGCGAAGGTGGCTTTATCTGGGCTTGCAAGAACTACGACGGCGATGTGATGAGCGACATGGTTTCTACTGCATTCGGCTCTCTCGCTATGATGACTTCTGTTCTCGTATCGCCCGATGGCAAGTATGAGTACGAAGCAGCTCATGGTACCGTTACCCGCCACTACTACAAGTACCTCAAGGGTGAGGAAACTTCAACCAACCCCATGGCAACCATCTTCGCATGGTCTGGTGCTTTCAAAAAGCGTGGTGAACTCGATAATCTGCCCGACCTTGTTCGTTTTGGCGAACAGTTGGAGGCTGCCTGCTTCGATACTCTCAACGAGGGTATCGTAACCAAGGACTTGGTAAACTTGATGGAAGGTGTTACGCCCACAGCTGTTAACTCTGAGAACTTCCTCAAGGCAATTCGTGAACGTCTTGCTAAGCGTTTGGCCTAATCATATAAGTAGCGCTCGCTTGTCGCTATCACTCAGACAAGTGTGTTGTGCTCCTTAGCATTATATCTTTTACCGGTACGAGGTTTATTTATAGCCTCGTGCCGGTTTTTTATTTTTAATTGATTTAGTCAAGAACTTGCCCGTTAGAGTCCTGCTCGATTGCAATCTGTATGCTCAGGCTTGTAGAAATTGAAATTTGCAAACGGATTGTTGGGGTATACGGAGTATGCCAGCCACCTACAAATGCAGCGCAGGTAAATAGCGTTCTCCTTTTTTGTACAGAGTAATTAAGCAGGCTTATAAGCAAATGTACGTTAGTATAAATTAATCAAAATTGGGTGGAGTATCTATTTTAAATCTATTAAATTTGCATTGTATATGGCGAAACCTGCAAAAAGGATGGTAAGCCTGTTAATTGACTACTTAAAACATTAGTTTATGAAGAGATTATTACTTTTAGTCCTTACGGCTCTTTTGTCCGTATTGGTCATTGCGCAGCCGCTTAAACGTGTGGCTCAAAGAATCGATTGGCTTGCAGGTGAGAGTGTCTCTGCAGGTACTGCTGCGCCGTCAAAGGGTTTTATTAAAATGCCTGCTTCGCTCCGTTCACTTGCGGTCGAAACTAAGGCTGGCGACGAAATCATTGCCGAACAGCCCGAAGGCACGCTCAAGGTGTATCAGCGAACAGGAAGTTCCTATTTTACAACCGATGGAGTAAGCTATAACGAAGGCACGCAGGCTGGTATCTTTAAAGTAGTTTTCGCTCCCGACGGAAAAACGGTTTACATGATGGAACTTGTTTCGGAGAGTGCGGGCTACAAGTCTTGGGTTAAAGGCCAACTCAGTGCAGATGGCAAAACTATTACGGTACCCACCAAACAGAATATAGCATGGTCGAGCAGCATACAAAGTTATGCTCAAATTACGATGCTCAACTATGATGCAGCATCGAAGAGTTTTGTTATTGATGAGGCTACATCCGAGGTTAAGTTTAGTGTGGATAATCAAACTATCCGCCTGCTCGACACCAACAAGAACCGCATCCTTGGCATTACCTTCAGTGCTGATAATCGCTGGGCTTTGTGCGGTGACTTCAATTCTGTCTACACCCTCTTTGATGAGGTTCCGGTAGCAGCTCCAGAGAATCTGGAAACACGTGAGTATTGGCTTACCTGTCAGAATATGGATCAAAAGGTAGTGTCAACCCGCGTCAAAATGGGCTTTGACGGAAACAATGTTTATCTTCAGGGGCTTTGCTCTAAAGCTGCACCGCAAGGTTGGATTAAAGGCGTAAAGGATGGCAATAACTTGGTGTTCCCGCCCGAACAGTACCAAGGCATTTACGAAGATTACTATCCTGTTTACTTTGTAGGAGCCAGTGCGCCCGACAAAGAACTCGTGGCCGACAACCTTGTGCTGGTCTACAATGAAGGAACCAAGTCGTACAGCACCGACCAATATGTGCTCGAAAACGTAGCGCGCAACACCTTGAGCTATATCGGACGCTACGATAACATAAACATTGCCAATTTGCCCAACATCGATATCGTTACAGAAATTATCTACGATGAGCCCGAAGGCGAAAAACGCATCTACAAGCGTAGTGGATGGTCCTTCTCCATGCACTTTAGCCAATTATATAAAGATCCGCAGAACGGATATATAATGGAGATGGTTTATGCACCCGATGGCAAAACTGTTTACATGAAAGACCCCATTACGCAGGCACATCCCAAAACTTGGGTTAAGGGTACCAGAGAAGGCAATAAATTAACCTTCCCCCTCTTCCAATGTGTAGACTATGTGATGGCTCAAAATTATGGTGTGATGACCAGCGTGTTGCGTCTTGATAAGGAGGCTGGTAACAATTTCATTCCTGACTTCTCCATCAAGGAGGTAACCTTTACGGTAAACGACGAAACAGGAGTTATTACACTCGACACATATATTGACGATAACGTGATTTATGGTCTTACCTTTACCAATTCGCTCAAATGGAACGGTTTTGGTGACTATGCTTCGGCCTACGAACCACTCAAAGAAAAGGTGACGAATATACCCGAAGGACTGAAGCGTGAGTTCTGTAATCTCGAGTTCCATGAAGAAGGCGAGTCTGATGTGGTTTCGGTCGAAGTGGCTATCGATGGCGACAAAATGTATATTGCCTCATTGCCTAAGATGGACCCGACTTCAGCAATTGTCGGTACAATGAAGGATGGTAAGGTTACATTTGTCACCGATCAGTTCCTTGGCATTGTACCCGAAATGGATGCTGTAGCCTACTTTGGAGGAGCGGAATATCGCATCGAACGCGAAGAGATGTATCCCGGCACGGGCATTATGTGGGATGTTTACCGCTATACTGTTTTGCCCGAACTCGTTCTTACATATAACGAGGCCAATCGTACACTTACTGCGCCCGAAAATGGTTCGCTACTTATTAATGGCGATAAGCCGACTATCAAGGTGCTTTACATCAAGGCTTGCAGCGATCCTAAGTTAATCCTTTCCGAGAACTTGGGCATTGAGGGCGTCGATGCAGCCGATAAGACCATCAAGAGTGTGGTTTATCACGATATGAGCGGTGTGCGTATTGCTGCTCCCGTCAAGGGCGTAAACCTCAAAACCATTACTTATACCGACGGCACGCACCGCACAGTTAAGGTAGTTAAGTAAACTCCTTCCCGGAACTTGCTATTGGCGTGTTGCAGCAAACTATAGCTTCTTGCCCTTCAGCATTAGGTGAGTTGCTCAGAACTTACTGCTTGATGGTGCAACATCTCCAATTGTGCGTGTGCGCTCAAATAGTTTGAAAGGCCGGACTGTCACAACAACAGTCCGGCCTTTTCCGTAACCATCCCATCTACCCTATAATGTGGATTTATCTGCAAAGCTGACATAACTGAAGTGATAAATGGAATTCTGTACAAACTGAAGACGGGTATCCAATGGCATATACTTCCGGTTAAAGCCCTTTTTTCAGCTACGAAAGGTGGTGAACCGTTGGCTATCAAGGACGGAAGAAATCCTGTTGACGGACTATTCTTGAATGTGGATGCCGCCTTTGACAGCGAAGATTTTAGAAATCAATGCCTCTCTCATGGGGTGTTCCCCAATGTATGCTTCAACA
>Juniper_p1__coassemble_2632_pt1 | contig 5389 bp, 4 predicted proteins | sample Juniper_p1__metabat2_high_PE_029 | metagenome-assembled genome bin Juniper_p1 | reverse complement strand
TTTCAAAGGGATCTACGTCCTCTTTGTTTACCGGTTTCATACCAAGAACCACATCACCATACATTTGAACAAAGCGGCGATATGCATCATAAGCAAAGCGTGCATTTCCTGTTTTGCGAGCAAGACCCTCTACAACCTCATCGTTCAAGCCAAGGTTCAAAATGGTATCCATCATACCGGGCATAGAAGCACGGGCACCAGAACGTACAGACAAGAGAAGCGGATTTTCAATATCGCCAAATTTACTGCACATGTGTTCTTCTACCAAGTGCAAACTCTTCTCTACCTCTGCCTTAAGCAGTTCAATGACCTTTTCCTTACCAACTTCGTAATATTCGTTACAAACATCTGTTGTGATGGTAAAACCCGGGGGTACAGGAACACCTATCAGGTTCATCTCTGCAAGGTTAGCTCCCTTGCCACCCAATTCGTTACGCATGTCGGCACGGCCCTCAGCCTTACCATTACCAAACGTATATACTCTTTTTTGGTCTGTCATGGTTAATATAATTTTTGAATTAATTGATTTTTCATTCAGTTATACAATCTATTTACGCACGTTTCTCGGAACGTCTCGCTGCTGTTCCACTGCAAAAATAAAGATTTGTTTTTATATAAGCAAGGATATGACTTTTTTTCGATACCTAAGTAGCAAATTGCCAAGTTATCGCGTTAAAATATTTAGGCGTATCAAACTTCCGGAGTATGTAATTTAAAACTTGACTTTACAATTAAGAATACATTCATATTTTGAATACACTTCTTCATATTTCAAATGTGCAAATCGGATATCATCATTGCAGATATTCTCAACTCTGCCTCACCATTCTCCACAAAATCAATTGCTTCCAACTCAACCCCTTGTCGAGTCAGAAGCAAAGTTTGGTGATTTCCACTCTTATTATATATCAAAAATTCACATTCAGTCCCAAACTCAGCAATTCGTTAAATTGGAAATAAGATTCGCCAGGCTCTCGCTGTCTACTATCATCAAAACGGGGATACAGGAATAGACTGGTTGACAAATATTTATTGATAGCCAAATTAAAGTTATTCTCCCACTCTACTTGCGTTTTGTTATAATCTGTAAAATAATAAATTCGGCCAGCCCATTTAATATTCTTAGCTATTTCCCATGTATAGTTGATGGTTACATTCGAACCCACTTCCCATTTTGTATGTTTACCTTTGTCTATACCAAAAGCACTGACCAAACTAGGTCGCGATACATAGGTTAATTTCAGTGCCATGGGCGAGAACGTTGCATTAACCTTAAAGCGGTTATTTTGAGTTGTCATTTGGTAATCCATACCTACTGAGAGCAACGACTCAAAAGGAGACATAAAGTCCGAGTAAATAGCAGGATCATCAGCTTTATATCCCCGATAGAATTGTGACCAACTTTGCAACATCATGGTGTAATACCAGTGTTTGCTGGCTCGCAGCCCCAACTTATTAGTTAATCGAATAAGGTCTGAGTTGGTTTTATACTTATGTTCTTTATCGTTGTGGGATGACTGAAAGCCCAATTTCATTTCTAGCTTATTGTCAAACGTTACTTTGCGCTGGTTGTTATAATTAGCCTCTATTACCGTTGCTGCCAACAAAGCATTGTGGCTCTCACCACCTTTATACCAATTATCGCTTACATAATTTTGGGTAAACATCAACGAAAAATTGGTTTTAAATGTCCAAAAATTGGGTTTGCGCACTATAATATTCATATCATCATCAATAGGCATCACCTGCGGCAACACATTATTATCGGGCTCTTCTGTAAAGCGTTCTGTCAAAGTTATTTCAGGCTTTACACTTTCACGAATTTGCGTATCAAGATTGAGTGTTCCTGCTTCTGCTTCCTGATGATTTACCAACCATGGGTAACATGTATAAACCATTGTCAGATAACGATCCGACTCATCACATATTTGATAAATATGCTTAGAGGTAACAAGACTTTCTTCATGCTTTTTCGGAGACGCTATTCTACCTATCATTCGTTTAATTGTTGAATTGTAGAGTGTCATGTTTCCCAATATCGGAGCATAATACGGATTGGTCAATACATTTGTAACAACGTTCTCTCTATCTCGATTTTGATAAGAAAGCGAATCTAAACAACTGGCATAATATTGAGATATCTGCTGAATACTATCAGTATTTGCTGCTATCATGCGGTTCAATTGCCGTTGTGTAACTATATGTTGGGCTTGTACGGGCTGTGTCAACATATTCCCAATGGTTATAACGCCAACGAAGGCTACTAATAATCGGTTCATACAAAATGTTCTACAGATGGAATAAATTAGCAATATGAGCAAAGCGTGCCATATCCAGCTTTGTATAACACATATTGTCAACGCTACATGTTATACTTTGCACAGCTACAACATTTATAAAATTAACGCAAAGATACGAATAATCATTCAAAATTCCTCGTTCTATTTCAAGATTTCAACAGCTTCAACTTTATTAAATAATACGCAACTGTCTTATTGTACCTTACTCCCCCATCCTGTCTTCTTTTTCTATCTGCATCTATATTTTGAATAACGGCATACACAAGCTAAGCCTGCAACCATATACAGCAGTTTATACTATCATTTTTCACTATCAAAGAGCATAAAAATATCTTTTAATCAACACATTTCAAAAATAACACACCAAATGTTTGGCATACTTACAATAATATTTTATTTTTGGGCAGTAAACCTTAAGTTTTTTCCATGAGACAATTAAAGATAAGCCCCAACATTACCAATCGTGAGAACGAAATAATTGAACGATACCTACAAGACATAAGCCACGAACACCTTATATCGCCCGACGAAGAAGCTGCATTGGCCCACCGTATCCGTCTTGGGGATGAACAAGCCCTGGAACAACTAACCAAAGCTAACCTCCGTTTTGTCGTTTCGGTTGCCAAACAATACCAGGGACAAGGGATGGGGCTTACCGACTTGATTAACGAGGGTAATGTCGGTTTGATAAATGCTGCCCGAAAGTTTGACGAAACACGTGGATTCAAGTTTATATCGTATGCTGTTTGGTGGATTCGTCAAAGTATTTTGCAAGCACTTGCCAACAATGGTCGCCTTGTTCGCATTCCATCTAACCAATTAAACGTACTTACACGAGTTAAACGCTATTTACACAATTTTACTCAACTCCACGAACGCACCCCTTCTGCAGAAGAAGTTGCAGATGCCCTAAATATCAACACTGAAAAAGTTAATACAATTCTCCTGATGTCGGATAAGCATGCTTCGATTGACGCACCTGTTGTAGAGGACGAAGATATTTGCCTACTCGATCTTATTGCCCGAAACGATGACAATGAAACCGATGCGCACCTGGTTTCTGAATCGCTTTCGCAGGAAATTGAACACGCTCTCAACCTGCTTCCCGAAAAAGAAGCCACCATCATACGACTATACTTTGGGATTCACTCGCCCGAGCTTACATTGGAAGAAATCAGTGCCAAATTACACTTAAGCCGCGAGCGCGTCCGGCAAATCAAAGAAAAAGGGCTTTCTATCCTAAGGTCTGCACAAATCAGCAATATACTTAAGACATATTTATAACTCCTTTCCGCAAACAAACTTCAATGTGCTATTACCAGTGTAGTCGTTACAACAAGTCTGCGGCATGTTTTGCGGCAGGACAATGGCATCTCTACGCGGTTTTATGGTACATTCAACTTATTTATAGGGTGAGCCTGCTTATCCTCACTTTTTGTCTTCTGAGGCATATTGATGAGGCATTATTGAATAGCTCAACAACTAAAAAACAAAAAGAGCATGATTTCCAGCCTTAAGCAACTGAAAAACCGCTCTTTTTGTTGTGTCGGGGCGACGGGATTCGAACCCACGACCCCCTGCTCCCAAAGCAGAACGAATTAACATTTTACAGACTGATAATCAGCACTTTCGAAATATTTGGCCGGAAATTTGCGCACGGTTCGCACATTTCTGCACACGCGGAGGCGGTTCTTGGGTGTTTGGTTTTTACTTGTTACTTTATAGCCCTTGGGGCTTATATTGGAAAAATCGTAGTAATAGCACTATTATTTGGGCCTTTTATTTGGGTATTCGTAGTATTTTTACTATCTTTGTATCGTTAAAAATAAGTACTAACTAATAGCATTTTCTATGAAGGCCATTAAAATCTCTGTTGTGCTTTCCATGTTACGTGATGCAGGCTGGCAGGTTGTACGCCAAAAAGGTAGCCACCGCCAACTCAAGCATCCCAACAAGAAAGGCACTGTTACAGTGAACGGCAAGCCGAGCGACGATGTGTGGGGCTTTTTACTCCGCAGCATTGAAGAGCAGGCAGGCATCAAGTTCTGACTTAGGAACCGGGGCTTCGGCCCCGAAGTTCCCGCCGAGATAGATGGCTCACATAAAAATCACATACTACTATATTTTATCTATGGATTCTGTTTGTATTATTACTGCGCCAACCGATAATGGGCTGTGCGGCACTTGCCCGCTGCTACCCGGGTGGGTGGTATCTTCTGAGGGCGACTTTGAGAGCTTCAAGGCCTCGGTTACCGAAAGCATTTCTTTTTACTTAGACTGCGCACGAGCTGACGGGACGGTTTACCCGCCGGTCTTCGATGGTGAGTGGACTTTGGAATACGTGTTTGATGTTCGTGCCGTGTTGTGTTACTTGCGAGGCCTGATGACCTTTGCAGCCATGGAGCGCATCACGGGCATCAATCAGAAACAATTAGCCCACTATGCAGCCGGTCGCAGCCGTCCTCGTCCCGAACAGGGGGTAAAAATTGTTGAGGGCCTGCACACCTTTGGACGGATGCTGCTGTCTATCGAGGTGCGGTGAATTACCGCTAAACTAAAGATTTAGGGGTTTTCAAATGCGAGTCCCTATAAATACTTGCTTGACGTTCTTAGCGTGAGGATTTCCCGATCGGGATGTCTTCACGCTTTTTTATATTCTACATGGAATGCTGGAAGATGCAGCCCTTCACGGCATAGAGGGCTAATATGTCTTCGCGGGCCACCTCAAAGGGAGGGTACGCCGGATTCTCGGATGCACATATTATATAAGCCTCATCGCTTGCGGGCCTTATATACTTCACCATGCGATTCCCCATTTTTGTCACTATTAAATATACCCTTCCGTATTCGATAAAGCGCTCAGTCCACCTCTTAATCAAGATAATGCACCCCGGGTTGTACAAGGGCGCCATGCTATCCCCTGCCAGATTCAGTGCATAGTCACAATCGAACGACTTCGGTATTTCCAGACTCACTGCATTTTCTTTTCTATCTTCAAACATATCCAGATGCCCGCCTGTTGCCTCCACCTCGGGGAAGTACTGCACCGTCTGTGTCAGTGCTCCCCTTTTTTCTTTTGGAGCTGAGGC
>Juniper_p1__coassemble_2235_pt1 | contig 6196 bp, 8 predicted proteins | sample Juniper_p1__metabat2_high_PE_029 | metagenome-assembled genome bin Juniper_p1 | reverse complement strand
TAAATATGGCCCAAAAAGATAAGCACGACATGCAGCCAGCATCAAAATGGTGCTCATAGCGGTGCGGTGACTCATACCAAGGGCGAAAAACCTCTTTACGCTCTTACTTCTACCATCTAAGCCCTTACTCCGCCAACTTCAACAGCAACTTACGCCTCCTGCGCCTCGCGCTTCTGGTGGTGACGGATCAGGCCGTTTATCCACAGGTTGGCCAAGCACCACAGGAGGATGTTGAGGGCCAAGAGGAGGTTGATGTTGAGCGAGGAGATGAGCAACAAATTAAATATGGCCCAAAAAGATAAGCACGACATGCAGCCAGCATCAAAATGGTGCTCCTAGCGGTGCGGTGGCTCATACCAAGGTCGAGAAACTCTTTACGCTCTGCTTACGCTGCATACTCCTTTGCCTCGCGGGCCTGGTGGTGACGGATCAATCCGTTTATCCACAGGTTGGCCAGGCACCAAAGGAGGATGTTGAGGGCCAACAGGAGGTTGATGTTCAGCGAAGAGATGAGCAGAAGATTGAAAATAGCAAAAAAAGCAGCCAGCATCAAAATGGTGCTCATAGCGGTGCGGTGGCTCATGCCGAGGTCGAGGAACTTGTGGTGGATGTGGGTGCGGTCGGGCAGGAAGGGATTCTTGCCGCGACGCATGCGGCCCAGCATCACACGGATGACATCGAGGCAGGGCACAATGAGCAGGGCAAAGGCAAAGACCAGGGCATTGGGCAGATGGAAGGGGGCATCGGCATGGTACATGCTCAGACGCACGGCCAACAGCCCCAGGATGAGTCCGATGGTCTGGCTGCCACAGTCGCCCATAAAGATTTTATTGTGCTTGTCGGCACTGCCGAACACATTGAAGCGGAAGAATGGAATGAGCGTGCCAAGGGTGGCAAAGGCGATGAGTGCATAGACATATTCGCCGATAAAAACAAAGATACAGGCCATAAAGAAGAGGGCCACACAACTCAAGCCGCTGGCCAGTCCGTCGATACCGTCTATCAGGTTGATGGCGTTGATGCAGTACACGATGAGCAACACACTCAAGGGCATACCTACCCATTTGGGGATTTCATAAACCCCAAAGAGGCCGTAAAGGTCGTTGACCCATACGCCGGAAAGCACAATCATGAGGGCGCTGAGTATCTGCACCACGAACTTGGCCTTGTAGCCCACGCCGATAAGGTCGTCGGAAACGCCTTCGAGGTAGAGCAGCATCATGGCACAGAGCGAGAGGGCCAGGCTGGAGCCTATGGCAGGCATGTTTTCCACATCGCCAAAATCACCGGTAAGGGCGGTAACACCAAACACCATGCCTACGCTGAGCAGGATGGCAGGGGTAAAGGCAACACCCCCCAGACGAGGAACAACGCCGGTGTGCACCTTGCGCTCGTCGATGGTATCGAAGAGCTTTTTCTTGAACGAAATGAGGATGATTTTGGGAATGATGAGCGAGGTAATGCCTACGCTGAGCACAAAACCCAAAAGAATGAGGACTATAACCATAATAGCTGTAGATTTATTGATAAAAAATCGATGACGTACAAATTCATCTCCATACTTACAATTGAGCGATTTGAAACAAGCCTGTCAAGTTGTTGGCAGAGCACGTTGCAAGTTTGTCAAACCAAAGGCCAAAGCCTATCAGCAAGTAGTCTTTCGGTCGGAATCGCCCGAACTTCACCCAACGAGGGATGAAGGGCCGGCCGCTCGCAGAAGTTTCAGGTCTTTGCGGTAGCTTTCGGTTTTTCATGCTCGACCTTGCGGAGCCACCCTTTGGGGATGTAGGCGGAGGCGAGGAGGCAGACGGGACGGAGGTCGACAAGCAGGCAGGTCTGGCGGCTGATGCGGACCACGCGGCCACGCACGCCTTTGAAATCGCCTTCGGTCACTTCGACCTCTTCGTCGCACCGGATGGTGAACTCGTCCTCGCGGATGGTGCGCACGGCCTCGCTGCCGGTCAGGGTGAAGCGGATGAAGTTGGCCATCTCCTCGCAACCAATCACGATGCGGCGGTCGGTGCCGTTCTCCTCCTGGACGGTGTGGTCGTACAGGTAGTGCAGCGGAATGGCGGGCTTGCCGCTCCGAGCTCCGGGCAGGGGGAGCAGTGGACGGGCCACAAGCTCGGTTATGCGGGCGGGAGTGGTAAAGACAAAAAGGAGGTTGGGCAGCAGACTCTGCTCGACCCTGACGCTGCGGCCCTGCTGCTCCTTGCGCCGGCGGCGGGTGGGCACATAGGCCAGAATACCTTGGGCCAACAGGCGGTCGCGGGCCTCGCGCTCGCGGCTGTAGCTCACGCGGAGCACGTACCAGCAATGGTCGGCGGGGAGTTCGGCACCGGGGGTAAGGATACTATCTAGGGACACCCCGGCTGTACACTCCTGCGGTGAACCGGCGGTGGAACAGGGTTGATGCTGTTCCCGTGGAAGACGATGTAAGGGTGCCTCTTCCGGGCTTTCGGATGTATTAATCAACGCATCCATAGGGTTTGGCAGGCCGGCAAACCACGGACAAACCGGGCGGACCTGCTGACTTCGGGCGGCTATGCGCACCGGGACGGAAGGATTTCGGCCAGGAACTGCACCGTACGAAAGGGTACAAGGAGTGCCTTACAGCTATTGCCGCTACGGCAAACCCTTTCGGCGGGAACTGATTTTCCCGCAAATACCATGTAGCTCTGATTGCCCGACCTGCCGTGAAAATTGATACTGACGGCAGCGGGGGTTGACATTTCATCAAAAGGTAAAAACCTTCGCCCTATAAAATTAACAGCTCTGAGAAGACCGTACAACAAACAACAGCCGGGGAGCTGACTGTCTGCGAAAAAAGAGTGGCTCCATGCGCCCTAACGGCCTGCCGAACGAATCAAGCTGCCGGGTGGTCTTCGGATGACGCATGCACTGACACACGCGTTTCTCTTTCATCTAAATACGGACAATCAACCGACGCGGTACAAAACCTGCGATGAATGAGGGGTGTGAGAGACCATAAGTTTTTTCAGAATGCCTCCTTTACGGCCACACCTATCGGATAATCCGTATGTAGTACGATGCAAAAATAGAAATTTCTTAATAAATACCCAAGTTTTGGTTATGTCTTTTTAAATATGAAACAATCTTGTAACTATTTTAAGAGGATGCAACTTGCTGCATGCCGACAAGCGGTTCGCCACAAACGACAACTCTATGAATACATTGTGTACCTTAATCGCTGAAAAGAACGCCTTTTTGTAAACGCCCGTCACCCAACGTATGCACAACCCGACACCACGCAAAGCGCCGCCCAACCCTTTGAAGGATGGACGGCGCTATACAAGACAGGAGGTTCAGGATTTGACAGGAACCGAGGGAGAAGGCGGGGGCGTGGACAACAGGCGGTTGCGCAGGTGCTCCAGATAGGTGGCTACACCGAAGACCGAACCGGCATAGATGAGACATTGGGCAAAGACCCAGCAAACGGACTCGTGTATCTGGCCCAGGGGCGGCACGAGCAGGGCGATCAGGGCGATGATGACCCCGGCTATCAGCATGCCGACGGCCGATTTTTCCTGAAGGGTGATGTTGGTTTTCATGGTACGTACATATCTATAATAGGGTAAGTTTGCAGCACACGGGCATTCGGAGCAATGCCACGTTGCCGCAGGGAATCGTTTTTTTGCGGCTGCGGAAAGGTTTTTGCCACAGCGGAAGGTTCATTGGCAGAAGCGGAAAGTTTTTGGCCGAAACGGAAAATGCTCATTGACCGAAACGGAAGGTTCATGGGCCGCAACGGAAAGAATTTATTGCCGCAACGCATTCAGGAGGTTTTGCGGGGTGCAGCAGCGTTGAGGGTTTTGCGTTGCCGGCGGGCTACCTCGCTGGCCAGTTCCTTGTCGGTGAACCGACTGAGCAGGGCGGGAAGACCGCCAACACGGGCGCGGTAGTAGTTGTTGCAACACTCGCGGCAATAAAACTGCAGGCCGTCGGGACGCGAAACGTCTTTCTGAAAGGCCGACTCCGGAAGCGTCCGTCCGCATTTATTACAATATTTCATAACACTCTTATTATATAATAGGTAAAAACAATTTCCCCGGTCCTCCCGTCCGCTCCTGTCTGCAGCCTGCTACAGCCCGGAACAGGAACGGATGGGGAGGCCGGGGAAAGCGGGCAGCGCCGGCACGACAGCGCATTCCCAAAAAACGCACCTGAAAATGCGCGGATGTAAAATGTTACACCACTGGGTGTAAAGTCCTTGACACACCACAGCTACCGGGCGGCAGCAAAAGGAAGACGCCGGCCGTGCTCAGTCTACCGGAAGCGGGCGGTGCAACGGGCTGCACGCGGCCACAGGCTATCAGGCTGCCTGCCCAGGCTGAAGGGGGTCGGGATCGGTGTCGGGACCCGGACCGTCGATGGGTTCATCGCCGGTGTACTCCTCAGAGGCGGGCATGGGCGGCGTGGTGGTGCTGCCTGCGAGCGCCATGGGCACCTTGCGACAGTCAAGTTCGCGCGACATGCGGCCAGACTGCGTAAAGCGGCAGCGTACGGCCTTGACCTGCGACACCTTGAGCGTTGAGGGGTCTTCGACACTGGCACAGGTTACAGTGGGACGGAACGAACCGAGGTCGCCCAGACGCACACTCTGGCCGCTCTTGACACGGTCGATAATCACCGTCTGGAGGGCATCGAGCACCGCCTTGATGTCGGCAGAGTTGACGGTACACATGCGTTCGATATCGGTGGTCACGTCTTCGAGTTTGATGGGAGTGGTGGGTGCTACGCCGAGGTAGTACTTCTCTTTCTGGTCCTTGAGGTTCTTGGTTTTGCGGACGTTCAATTTCAACATAACTTTGTGGTATTAAAAAGGTTCGTAAAAGTTGGTTATGCCGCAGGTGGTCCGGACGGTGCGGCGAGGAGTCAACTCACGGTGCAAAGATACAATGCGAAAAACGCGAAATCCAAATTTTTTGAGCACCTATGCAGCACTGCACAAGCACTGGTGGCCGAAACCTGCTCATTATCACTGGTTTTGGGCAAGGAGTGCTGATGGATTGCTGACGAAAAGCAACCCCTCATAATTTAAACGTATGTTAATTTTAAGTAGCATGGCATTTTTCCTTCAAAAAGATTTGGTAGTACTAAAAAGAAACACTATCTTCGCAAGCAGTTAACACCAAGACCACCCCAACGCCTTTGGATATGACGTAGCTCCGCAAGGATTTGCGCCCGCAAGACACTCCCCCGACCGCGCGGGAGGTGGCCGCGCTCCCCTACTCCCGACCGGAACGGAGCGCACCGGGTACGACTCCAGGACTTCGGCCGCTGAAGTTGGTGCCTATCTGCCGAAAAACAACTTTGCGCACTGACTATCAGGACGCAATAACCTTGCAAAATCTAAAACCAACCGATTTATATCGCTACAAAATGCCGATGAATGACAAAGTTATGAGCAAAACAAACTATGCCCGGCAGCTCTTTCCACAGCTCTCGGACAGTCAAGCGCGAGCTCGCCTGCTCGACATTATTACGACGAACAAAAATTTGATGTACGACTTGATTGAGGCCCGCTGGCTTCCCCGCGGAAAATTCCTGAACCAAGGCTGCATCCAAGTGCTTGATGCCTTTTTTGGCATTGAAAGCCCCCTACATACTGCATAGTATTTAAGGGTAGATAAATGTTTTTCACAAAAAGGACCTCCGGATCCTCCCTTCCGGAACATGCTGCTTTATGAAAAGGTATGTGGCCCGCTACCTGCTTTAAACAGGTGCGATCAAAAGCTGATTTACGTCGGACTTTTGATGGTCAAACCCTTCTTCGCTCCAGCTTCAATGCAATTGGACTTTTCAGGAAGAAGGGTTTGGCGGGCCATTTTATTTTTTACTTTCACAGCTTCGAAAAAACGAAATTTACTCTGACGAGCATGGTGGCCAAGGTTACCGTTCTCTATCTTTCACCCCTTCAGTTTCCATCTACCCCTCGGCATGCCGGGGAAGCAGTGCACGGCGGTACATCCTATGGCCCGCAACGGCTACCTGCCACCCTACCCCATCATTGCACGAAGTGACTCAATTTTCCCGAGCGAAAAGGAATTTGCCCGAGCAGAAAGAAGTTTTCCACAACGGAAAGCGGATTTTGTGGCATCGAAAAAGGAATTTGCCCGAACGGAAAGAAGTTTTCCACAACGGAAAGCAGATTTTGCGGCATCGGAAAAGGAAT
>Juniper_p1__coassemble_2183_pt1 | contig 6299 bp, 7 predicted proteins | sample Juniper_p1__metabat2_high_PE_029 | metagenome-assembled genome bin Juniper_p1 | reverse complement strand
CAATGCAAAAATGATGTTGCGCTTGATATTCATAATTGGGTGCGTTTGAAATTCGCATCTTACCGATAACCGGGAGGAAACGCAAACAGTCCCCACGCTTCTCGGTCTGTCCTCCCCTTACCCAAAAATTCCGGCTGTTGCAGCACCTGTCTGCAACAGCCGGAATTTTTGGAACAAGATACCGCTCCACGCGCAGCCTACAAACGCTGCCGGGAGGGTTCATCGGGATTATTTAAAAATCAACACAGCCACAGTTGTCAGGAACGAGGCTATCGAGATCCACGTACCCACCGAACGCATGGCGTTGGCATTGTTCGTAGACTGTCCCATCTTCACCTTGTTCGGCTCCACATACACCACGTCGTTCTGCTGCAAGTTATATACCGGTGAGTTCAGCAAATCCTTCGAGCGGAGATCCACATAGTACACCTTGCTCTCGTTCCCCTCCTGGCGAATCACCTTCACCGCATCGCGGCGGGCCGTAATGTTCAAGTCACCGGCCTGGCCAATGGCCTCAAGCAGCGTCAAGTTATCGCGGTTTATTTCGAGTTGACCCGGATTAGCCACATCGCCCAACACGGTTACATAGCGGTTATAAGCAGCTACCGTCACAATGGCATCGTTCAGCACCCCGTTGCGGAAGGCAGTTTGAATACGGGCGGCAGCTTCCGCACGCGTCAGTCCGGCCACTGTAATACGACCGATGCCTAACATGTCGATACAACCATTCTCATCAATGGTATAGCGCGAAGATTCTGGATATTGCGAAGATACATTACCCGACTCCAAGTTATAGCGCATAGCTAATTCCGGCGTTGCCTGACTCGTCACCTTTACGCTCAGTTGGTCACCAAATCCCAACTTCAGTGCATTCACCGCCTGCGTCATCACCGCCTCTCCCGCATGAATATCCTGCATATAAACCACCTGTTCCCGCGTACGGCACGAAGCCATGGTCAGCAACACCATGATAAACAGTACAATGTTCTTTTTCATTTCAAATAGATCTATTTTTTAATATCGTTGTTTTTCGGGTGTAAAGTTACGAATAATTTAGGAAATAACCATTACCTCCCTCCGATACTTTCAACAGCCTTCGTCCTCCCTCCTCCCGGCCACTTCCAAGCCATGCGGCCCGGTCTGAACGGAGTCACGGCGCAGTCGGTTTCAATACAGCAGACCAAAAGCCCACAAGGGAAGCACGTTGGCATACCCCGATTCGATGTCGTCCTTCACCACATAGCCGTTGGCAACGCCTGCCAGCTGTTTCCGTCCCTTGGAACGTCCGCCTATCTCAAAGGTCATGCCATCTACTTCAAAGTCTGATACCGGCGAACACATCACAGGAGCCACCACACGCATTTGGTTCATAAAGAAAGTTTCGCGTAAGTTTCCAATATCAGCCCGTTTAGGTGCCAGCACATAAATCAAGTTCGTATTATCCAAATACACTTTCTCCACCTTACCCAATCTACGTATACCGCCGGTAGCATCGCGCAGCTGAACAATCATTCCGGCACGCTCCATATACATCAGGTAGTCCGAAATATAGTTGCGGCTAATTCCTATCACATCGGCCAACTTTTGCATCACTGGTTTAAACGGAACGCTTTCAGCCAGGGTCATCAGCAGATACTTCAGTTTTCTCCCTATCGAAACATTCGCGCCCATATATTGCGGTATATCGCTCTCCATCGTTTGCACCACCACTTGCATCAAGGCTATATCGAATGCGGGTTCTTGTCCAAACGGATAGTACCCTCGTTTCAGATAGTCTTGAAACAAAGGAAGCGGATGCTTCACCCCAGGTATTTCATATTGGTGCTGCAGCAGGTTTTCCAAACTAATAGCCTTCATCTTCAGACCATGAAACAAGTGGAGATACTCTCTGAACGAAAGTCCCTGCATCTCATATACCGGCACACGGCGACTAAGGTCAGCCATTCCTTTGGAGATTTCTAATATCGAAGATCCGGAAATGATTAACTGCAAATCGGAATAACCATCAACTATCTGCTTCACTTCCACCGACCAGTCTGGATACTTGTGTATTTCATCCACCAACAGGTGTTTGCCTCCCATCTTATAAAAGGAATCAGCCAGTTCCACAAGCGTATGCGAAGCAAAATACAGATGATCGGCCGACACATACAACGTTTCTTTCACTTCCAGCTGCATCTTGACATATTGCAGGAGCATCGTAGATTTTCCCACACCTCGCGGACCTATCAGTCCTAAAGCATGCCCTGTCCAATCTATCTTGTCATACATATAACGAATCAAATCGGTGGGTGTCTCCTTGAGTTTGCGCGTAAAGTATTCAAATAACTGTTCCATACCCAATCTTTTACTGCAAATTTACGCATTCTGCATCAATCCCGTGCAAGATTCCTCCAATACCGCATCTTTTTCGTGCAGTTTTCAGCAAATACTGCATCAATCTCGTGCAAGATTCCTCCAATACCGCATCTTTTCCGTGCAATTTTCAGCAAATGCTGCATCCATCCCGTGCAACGCGCCCTACCTGCCGAACTTCGCTGCTCCGACGCAGCGCCTCGCCCTCACGGCTGCTGCTTCCGGCGCCCGCCGGTATGCGCCCCGCTCCGGGCATTGCACAGTTCCAGGAACAGGCAGCGCTGTTCCTCGGGCATCGTCCCCGCCTTGATTCGCTTGCGCTGGTAGCGACAAAAGTTATTCAGCGCCGTATGTTTGTTGGGGAAGTGCCCCATACGCTTCACATGCGCCTTCAGGGCCTCGTAATTGGCCATCCAGCGCTCCTCGTTCGTAGCCATCTGTCCAAAATTGTTTAAGTCTTTTCCATCCACCCCGCAAACCAATACTCCCTGCCGACCCACCGCCAGCGCACAGCCTCAGCATCAGGCTGCTGCTTACCGAACCCTATAAAACCATCCGGTAAAGCGTAGATTTAAGCAACTATGAAGGGCGCGGATCGGTTGTTTTCACCCCATGCCGGTAAGTTGCAGGCAACAAGCGTTTGCTTCTGCAGCCTCTACCGCCTACCCCTTCCTAAAAGGATAGTCCTCAGTGCCCGGGCTCGACAAACATTTCAGTCTGCAGTGATACTTCGATAAAAAACGTTTCTTGGCTCTTTCAACATCAGAAATTCCTGAGGTACTCGGAATACGGCGTCCAATCACCCGAGCCTGCTTTTCTACAACCTCGGGAGACTGAAACAAGGGGTTATTCAAGGTATTTTCCAGTTGATCGATGGCATGATGTATATTTTGACCTTTTAACTCCACAAAAACTTCGCACCATTTATCCATTCCGGCTGCAATCAAAATCAGCTTATCGCATCTACAGGTTTTCTTGTCGTTGATGATGCCCCCGTCCACGGCATAAACCGCACAATCCGCACCGCCAGTCAGGGAAAGGCTGTACTTCTGCCCTTTTTCACTGACCGACAGTTTTTTCCTGCTCGTCCACGGTTGTTCGGGCTGCCCTTTATAAGCATCAAGCCGTTCCTTCAGTGTGGCCATAGATAATCTGATTGAATTGATAAGTATACTCATCCACCTCGTCGGAAATAGCATCCAGATAATCGCCCTGGATAAAATGATATTCCTTGTCCATCATATCCTCAAAGCGCCCCTCCTTGATGCAATAGGCCGAATAAGCCTCAGGGCGCAACACATAAGGCTGCATGCCTAGGGCTATCACCTTTTCGGCATCCCTTTCGTAGGCCTCAGCAGCCAGCATCAACACATTCAAGGCCGTCAGCACATAAGGACTGTGGGTAGTCAGGAATATCGAACTGCCATAATCCGCCCCCGGCTCCTGCTTCTTGGCAATCAAACCGACCAGCAGTTTAATCAGTTCAAATTGGGCCTTGGGAAACAGGTTTTGCTCTAACTCCTCAATAAACAAGTGGAACGACTTATAGGTCAAACGTTGCTGCAGCTGTTTAAAGATTTCCTCCGAGTTGGAAAGTGCTTCAAGTAAGTCAGCCATAGTCCCATCACGGTTCATCAAATCCTGCATCAAGGCAACCATCTGATTTTTATCTACAGTCTTACCGCCGGCCAACACATTCGTCAGGTATTCTTTCGGACTAATCCTGGCCGACTTTCCGACCTCCTCGGCCAAATAGGTGGCCAGGAGTTGAATGGGCAGGGCCGATTGCACGCCACTCGAAGCGTAATAAGGCTTGATTTTCTGCTGGCCGTCATTCAAGGTCAGCACATCGCCTTTTTGCACGTCGTAATGATAGCTCATCCGATCTACGAAAACCAAATCCAGCGGATGCTTGGCATCAAAACCGGCACAAGCCTCTTTCCATTCCAAAATGTAATTAAACAATACATCCACCTCTTTCGAGCGATACAGACTTTCGATGTTCTGAATGGACGAGAGCAGGTTGCGTTCGGAAGGCAGGAAGCACAGTTTCAGGTTATGCTTGCATTCGGCAAAGTTGGGCGCCAGAGTAATCCTGGCATTACTTTTTCTGCCCCTCATCTCTATGGTCACGGCCTGTCCCTCGTACTTAATGTAACTATCCTCACGAAAGAAGTCATCGTTGAAATGATGAAACTTCTTCAAATCGTTCCAAAAGCGATAATAATGCGTATAGTTATATAAAGCACTGTGTTTATCCGACTTACTTTTGCCGTCAATCATGAGTTGTTTCTCAATCCAGCTGCAAAAACAAAGAATTTTCATAAAGGTACTTTTACCGGTACTTTGTTCGCCAATCAGCAGTACCACCTGAGTGATAGGCACCCTACCGGTATCAACCAATGGTCCGATATGCTTTATCTGAATTGCCTGCATCGCACTTTCCTTTTAGATTATATCTACTTTCAACGTACAAAGATACAGCTAACCCCCAAAGCCTGCAAGCGAAGCTGTTGCATTTATCCCAATGTTCCTACAAAAATCCAACGAATTGCATGCTTCCTCCCAAATTTTCAAATTCAAACGCACAACGCTCACTTTAAACGACTGAAGACGAAGGGCCTGGCTGCACCCCTCGTCTTCATCTTACTTTAATCGGCTATCACTTCCTCCATCCCTCCCCATACCTTTCTATCCCGCCCTACTTGCGGATACGTCCCAATGCCAATTCCGCAATTTTATAGAGGTAGCGGATGGAGATGAGCAGGTAGTTGGAGTACACTCCGTTTTCGCGGAAGGCGCGGCGATGGTCGCGGTTAATCTGCTGGTGACTCTTCATGCCCGACGACGATACGCCACCGGCACGCATCGTCACACAGTCCTTCCACGGCATTACTTCAATATCGCTTTGGCCACTTTATTCACCATATAACTAACACCAATACATAAGAAGGTTCCTCCTATATAAAGGGTGTAGTTTCCCGGATTGATGAATACGCCTGCAACCTCCCAAGAAAAATAGTATAACGAGCGAATAACATATTCATTCGTTACATATGACTCTAGTGATAACACGCCCATAAAAGCAAAGAAAGCCAGAAGCCTCCGCTGGGTAGCCATGTATTCCAATAGCTTTGCGCAAATCATCATCAAGCTGATTCCCTGCAACCAGAACAAACTGAAATGAAATCCGTACCTATGATTCAAAAAATATAAGAGCACATAGGCAACCAAAGGAGATACAACTGCCAGCCAAATAGAAACGTCTTTATTTTCCTTGATTGAATTTGCAAGTGCCCAACCTAATAAATAAGAAGGCCATCGCTGCACCATAAATGCTAATGACTCATTAAGAGAATGGGGGGGGTAAGCTATTACAAAGCAAAATAAAGATAAGCCGACACAACGCCAGATACAATGCTTTCCGCGTAATACAAAGGAAATAATAGGCGTTATTAGATATAAGAACAAGATGGATGTAACAAACCACAAGGGACTGATGCCGAGCCCAAATCCACTAAGTTCCAACAATAAGTTTCCCCAATCTACTGATGTATGATTCGGATTCCAGCACTTAATTGGGATTATAATCAGCAAACAAGGTACAATAATACGCAAGTAACGTTTGCTCCACCATTGTAAAAGACTACTTCCTTTCTTTAAATGATTGGAGTACGAATTATACATACCCATACCTGAAAGAAAAAGAAATATATCAACCCCACAACCAAGAGTGCCTAAAATTTTTGCCAGACTTCCCGGCATACTCACCTCATAGACTGGAGCATGACAGATAATAATCAACAGAGCGGCAATTCCCATCAATTCTGCCCGATAACTACTCAATAATCCTAGATTTATATAACTAAGATTCGTTTTTATTTTCATCTTAAAAAAAATGGTTATATATTCAACTTATATTTTCTTTGTCCAAACTATAAGAA
>Juniper_p1__coassemble_1786_pt1 | contig 7457 bp, 5 predicted proteins | sample Juniper_p1__metabat2_high_PE_029 | metagenome-assembled genome bin Juniper_p1 | reverse complement strand
CCCGCGTAGTGAGTCGGGGCGGTTGTCGCTAGTTTTGCTCATAAACATTTCGCGTTCAACAAAGGTCAGGAATACTGAAAAGTATGAACGCAACAAAGGGTCTGCTTGCAGGTCGGCTAACGGATTGGTTACAGCCTTTAGCTGGGGTAGTATATATTTTTTATAAAAATTGTCGGGCACAATAAATTGTTTCAGGTGCTCGGGAGTCAAGAGTTTAAGAATGCTTTCAAAGCGGCCTTGGCGCAGTTGGTAGTTGAGATTGATGATGCCATTGCGTAAATTGAGAATGTTACGGATGGCAGCAGCAGAGGGACGTTCGTTGTAGAAGATGGGATAGGTAGAATAAACCAGAAAAGTGCGTACGTCGTTCCAACTTATGTTGAAGTTGCGGCGTAGAATTTCGCCGTATAGTGTCATTTGCAGCAAGTGTTCGGGTTTGGGGCCTACGGGTGTCTGGTACGATTCCTTTGCTTTTCCACTCTTCAACTCCAATATACGCATAAAGTCCATAGTCATTACGTCAAGACGTCCCCGGAGTCCAAGGTTCGGACTTATAAAAGATGGTTCGAGCAACACTTTGCTTGAGGCAATGTCAATATCAGTACCAGTAAAGTAATGGTGAACAATTTGATTGATATGGTTGAACTGTATCTTTGATTGTGCAAAGAATTGATTAGATAGTTCAACGTCACTCATGCAAGCATATTCGAGCAGGTTTTGTCTGAAATTTTTGAGTGTGGAGCGTGAGTATAAATCTTCGTTGCTTGAGTCATTGATGCAATCATCCATATATTGGTTGGCCAGGTTACCGAGTAGGGTATGCCTGGTAGTAGTATTGGGCTGCAAACTATTAATGAGGTAGTTGAGCGGAGATGCTCCGTAGGGTTTCATTGTTGCAGTTAGTGCACTTACGTCTATAAGATAATCGGGCTCAAGTATAGCCATATATATAAGGAGTGTGTCTGCTGCATGCGTATCGGCTTCGGCATCGAGTAGCATAACATTGGCTCCCTTGTATATGTAGCGGGTGTTTTGATAGTTTTCAGCTGTAGTGTCTTTTTGTTCGTTAAATTTTACGGTGTATGCAAACTGCTCCCCTTCGGCCTGAAATGTAAAGCTGTAGTTCGAAATAATCTTCAAAACAACCCCTCGCAGGTTCTTGCGGTAGGGCGATTGGTGAGTATTGGTGATGCGCAAGGGGCGTATATGCTGGGGAAGGGGGTGTGGTATGGGTTTGCCAGAAACCTGATGGATAAAGTGGGCAAGATCTGCCAAATCGGCTTGCTCTTCTTCGGCTGTAGGTTCAAAGTCCTCGCTGAGTATTAAGCGGGCACGGTGTCTGAAACGGTCGGCTGGCCGGTGGTCGATATGTAAGTGCTGGCAAACGGCTACCAGCAGCGAGAAGAGTGTGGCATAGTCGCCTTTGAAGTTGATAGATTGTTCGATGCAGATGCGTCTAAGCAAACTGAGCATGCGGCTGTAGCGTGTGCGTGGCTTGCCTTGTATTTGGCTTATTTCGATGAGTTCGTTGTACATGGCTAATTGTGGGGAGCTCTGTGGTATACATAAAGCAGGCAGGGCGTATCCAGGGCAATGGTTTACCGGTGGAAAGCTCTGCCTGTATGGCTACTTTTTACTTACTCTGCATGCGCATTTCCATTTCTTCGGGAGTAAGTATGTGGTGTTGTTTGCTGTAACGGTTTGGTTTATGAACTGGACGCTTGCTTTCGGCGTGTGTGTTGCCAGATTGCAAGGCAGGTTGATAGGGGCGTGGACTTCCGATGTTGCGTACCCTGCCTCCATATTGTTTCCAGCGTGCCATAATGTGCTGAACGTATTGAAAGGTTTCGTCGCCAATCATGTAACCGTAGCGCACTACAGGGTCGCGGTAAAAACGTGGATTGCTGAGGTTTTGCACATAGTAGCTAACGTCGTCCCAGGAATAGGGATTTCCTCCATACTTGCGTGTGAGTGCCTGCGCATCGTTGATATGTCCTTTTCCGCCATTGTAGGATGCAAGGGTAAATTTGATTCGTTCCTCGGGATCTTGAATGTTTCGGTATTGGCCTTGCAGTTTGTTGATTACCTTAACAGCTGCAGCAATATTTTCGGCAGGTTGGAAAATATGTTCTTCAGCCAATCCCATTTCGTTGGCAGTTGCTGGCATGAGTTGCATAAGTCCCTTTGCTCCTGCCCATGAAATAGCATTAGGGTCGAATCCTGACTCTTGATAGCATTGGGCAGCAATTAAGCGCCAGTCCCATCCGGTATGCAGGGCGGCTTGCTTAAAGTAGTGATCGTAGGTTGAGATAATGCCTTTTTCGCGCGAAATGTAGGGTGCTCTTACTTGTCTCCTAACTTGTGTTCTTGCCTTTAGACGGTTCTTCTCCTGCTTTTCAACCTTTATTTCTATTCCATCGCCGTACCAGTCGGTGAGTGCTTGAGCTAAATCATTGGCATCGGATTTTATCGCCCATGAGGTGTTAAGTTTGGCATTATGAACTCCAGCTTCAGTAAGTTTATATTTTTGACAGAGATGTTTAGGAAGCTGTAGGGCAATGAGGTCGACATCGCCGGTTTCTAACTTTTTGATGAGTGTGGTCGTATCGTTCGATAATTCTACTCTTACTCCAACACCAAGCGTTGCTGCAAAGTTTTCGGCCAATGCATATTGCAGACCCATACCTACTCCTTGATAATCGAAGTAGGTGTCGGGTCCACTGATGGTGGCAATAATCAGTTCGCCAGAACTGACTATGCGATTAATGGTTGCATCTTGACTATTGGTGGCTTTGACAAAGGCACCATTGTTGGCTTGTTTTTGCGGAGCCGGTGATTGACATGCCATTATGCAAAGGCTTGTCAAACCAAGCCTAATGTATTTTGCCAGGCGTATAAGTCTTTGCTCAAGGCTATGGGTAGAACTAAACATGCCGCAATACTTTGAGTCTATCTATTGTTAGTGCAAGCTCTGTGGCTTAGTGTCGCAGGGTATTGCTTGTTTTGTTATTCTAAAGGTGTTTACCTTTAATCAATGTTTAGGTGTCGACTTACATTTCGGCTTCCTTCAGTCGCTCTGTATTCTCTGCTACAATCAGATGGTCGATGCAGTCTTGAATGTTGCCATCCATAAAAGCTTGCAGATTGTAGATGGTGTAGTTAATGCGGTGGTCGGTAATGCGTCCTTGTGGGTAGTTGTAAGTACGAATTTTTGCAGAGCGGTCGCCGGTCGATACAAGAGTCTTGCGTCGACTGGCAATGTCATCTACATACTTTTGGTGTTCTTTATCGTAGATGAACGTACGCAAACGGGCAAGTGCACGTTCCTTATTTTTGGGTTGGTCGCGTGTTTCTGTACACTCAATCAATATTTCTTCAGTTTCGCCGGTCAATGGATTCTTCCAGTTGTAGCGGAGGCGTACGCCCGATTCTACTTTATTGACGTTCTGGCCACCTGCACCACTAGAGCGGAATGTGTCCCATTTAATTTCGCCTTCGTTAATAACGACATCGAAGGCTTCGGCTTCGGGTAGTACGGCTACTGTCGCCGCTGAGGTGTGTACGCGTCCTTGAGTTTCGGTAGCAGGAACACGCTGCACACGATGTACACCGCTTTCATACTTCATTGTGCCGTAAACGTCGGCACCGGTAATGGAGCATACAATTTCTTTAAACCCGCCTGCAGCACCTTCACTGGCGCTCGAAACTTCGATTTTCCAGCCCTTGCTTTCGCAATATTTTACATACATGCGGAAAAGGTCACCAGCAAATAGCGCAGCCTCGTCGCCGCCTGTACCACCACGAATTTCAAGAATGGCATTTTTTGAGTCTTCAGGGTCTTTAGGCACAAGCATAAGCTTGATTGTCTCCTCGAGTTCAGGAATGCGTTTTTCGCAAGCCGCTACTTCCTCGCGTGCCATATCTTTGAGGTCGGGATCTTGCTCTGTGAGCAGCATATTTTTGCTCTCGCTTAAGTTGGAGAGTAAATCAGAATATTCTTTGCGTGCTGCCATCAAATCTTCTAAATCTTTGTATTCTTTAGTAAGTCTAACGTAGCGTTGTTGGTCTGCAATTACGTTAGGGTCAGTAATTAGGGTGGAAACTTCCTCAAAACGTGCTACGAGTCCTTCGAGTTTTTCTAATAGTGAATTGTTGTCTGCCATAAATCATAGTGGGGCTTTAGGAGTTGGAACGTAGTGAAGGCGTTAAGCCTTGGTGTAGAATTGTACTACAAAAGCAAAGTATCATGATGATAGATGCTTTTGCCGGGTTTGAAATACCGATTAGCCAGCATTTGTAATGGTTGGTAAATAGTGTACGTCCCAAATGAAGAGGCTGAAGCCGGTTGTTTCGTTTTCGAAAATGCCGGCTTCAGTCTTTATGTTGCTAAGAATTATATTGATTTTCCTGTTCTTAATAATTGAATTCACCGAATTCGCTTCGGATAGTGAGTGAGCGGGGGCCTTCTTCAATGTGTCCTACAATCTGTGCGTCAATGTTAAAGCTCTTAGAGAGTGCAATTACTTTGTCGGCAAATTCGGGAGCTACATATATTTCTAGCCTGTGGCCCATGTTGAAGACTTTATACATCTCAGCCCAGTCTGTACCACTCTCTTGGGCAATAGCTTTGAAGAGGGGAGGCACAGGAAACATGTTGTCTTTGATTACGCGGCAGTTTTCGCCTACAAAGTGGAGTACTTTAGTTTGTGCACCGCCTGTGCAGTGTACCATACCATGAATGTCTTGACGCATTTCGTCGAGCAATTTCTTGATGACGGGTGCGTAGGTTCGAGTGGGTGAGAGTACAAGTTTACCAGCATTGATAGGTGAACCTTCAACAGGGTCGGTAAGTTTATAGCTTCCGCTGTATACTAATTCTTTGGGTACAGCCTTATCAAAACTTTCAGGATATTTCTCGGCGAGGTATTTGGCAAAGACATCGTGTCGTGCTGAAGTTAGTCCATTGCTGCCCATACCGCCATTGTATTCTTTTTCGTAAGAGGCTTGTCCGCATGACGAAAGTCCAACAATCACATCACCCGGTTGGATTTTGGCATTGTCTATTACGTCGCTGCGTTTCATACGGCAAGTTACGGTTGAGTCTACAATGATTGTACGTACCAAGTCGCCTACATCGGCAGTTTCGCCGCCAGTGGCATAGATGCCGACCCCCATGTCGCGCATTTGTTGTAAAAGTTCGTCTGTTCCGTTAATGATGGCCGAGATTACTTCGCCAGGAATGAGCATCTTGTTACGTCCAATGGTTGAACTGACTAATATATTATCAACGGCACCTACGCAAAGCAGGTCATCGGTGTTCATTATCAGAGCATCCTGTGCGATGCCTTTCCATACTGAGAGATCGCCCGTCTCTTTCCAGTACATATAGGCTAAACTTGATTTAGTGCCAGCACCATCAGCGTGCATAATGTTGCAATATTCAGGATCGCCTCCTAAAATGTCGGGAATGATTTTACAGAATGCTTGAGGAAAGATGCCTTTGTCTATGTTCTTGATGGCGTTATGTACGTCTTCTTTCATGGCTGATACACCACGCATCATGTAACGTTGTTTGCTGTCCATGGATGTTTGCTTGTATGTCGGGATTTATGTGTTATTAAAATTCTACGGTAGGAGCCTTTTGGGCATCGTTTGCAGCCTCGAATTGTGATTTCTTTTCGAAGCCGAACATTCCTGCTACCATGCTGGCAGGGAATTTTCGTACGCTTACGTTATATTCTTGTACCAGACCATTGTATTGCTGGCGACTTTCGTTAATTCTGTTCTCTGTGCCTTCGAGTTGTGCACGGAGTTCGGAGAAACCTTCGTTAGCTTTCAGGTCTGGGTATTTTTCAGATATCATCATCAGCCTGCCAAGCGCTTGAGAGAGTTCGCCTTGTGCCTCTTGAATTTGCTTCATCTTTTCAGGAGTCAAGTCTTTGGCATTTACTTGCAACTGTGTAGCTTTAGATCGAGCATTGATAACACCTTCAAGCGTTTCACTTTCGTGTTTGGCATATCCCTTGACAGTGTTGACAAGATTAGGAATAAGGTCAGCACGTCGTTGGTATTGAGCCTGAATGTTTCCCCAGGCAGTTGCTACGGCTTCGTCTTTTGCTATAAGTCCATTGTAGGTTGTTAATGTGCCGCCTACAGCTATCAGAATTGCAGCTCCGATAATTAGGAGTATAACTGTGCTTTTTGACATGGTGTATGGATTGTTTAGGGGTTAAAATCAAAGTATCTATTAGTGTGTGATTAGGTATTTTGAGGTGTTGTTTCAGAATCTTCCACCGCTGCCACCTCCACCAAATGAGCCTCCACCGAATATGCCTCCGCCAAATCCGCCTGACGAACTGTCTCTGCTGCCACCGCCGCCCATTAGAAAGGGAGGCACAGGGCCACCACCATTGGCAAAGTTGTCGTCTTCGTCTTTGTCAACGGTCTTTTCGTAACCGCAGCGAGGGCAGCGCATAATTGTATGAATGTACCAATGTCGAGTTCCAGGTCTGCGTAAGCGTTGTCGTTTTACAGGCCTCATTTGTGCTTGTCGGCATTTTGGGCATTTATTTTCAATTCGCACTATTGCTACTGCAAAAAGCAGACATCCTCCGAGTATGCTGATGGCTATGCAAAACCCGACGAATGCTTTCGACATTGAATCTTCATTGTTTTTGGATTCAGCTTTAAGTGTTGCATCCTGTCTTATATAGTAATCAATGCCTTCGATCGTTTTTAAAATGGCTCCATCCCAGTTTCGTTTTTTGAGTTCAGGAACCATTATTCGGTTTTGTATGCGTCGGCATATAGCATCAGGTAACGTTCCTTCGAGTCCGTTTCCTGTTAGTATTTGATAGCTACGATCCTCTGTGGCTAATATAATGATGAGGCCAGTGCGTTGCTTTATCGAACCAATACCATACTTTCGCCCAAGTGCCATGCCAAAGGTGTAGGGATCGTCTCCTTCAAGTTGTTTGACCACTACAACTACTGTTTGTACTCCTTTGTCTGTTTCGAGCGCTCGAAGTATTTGGTCGCCCTTAGATGTAGCGTGTGTAGATAATACACCATCAGGGTTGCAAATGTAGCGTGTTGAGTCTTGCAAGTAGACCATAGGCAGTGTCTCGGGAGTCCACTTCTCTGCTTTTAATGTTAGTGGTAGTAATACCAGTAATAAGAGGAGTGTATAGAACTTTTGCATAGGCTTGTAGATGCTTGGGTTGGGGGTGTGGCTTAAGGAGTGCTTTTGTGTTTTATTAAAGGCACAATAACCCGAAGCAAAGATACAGCAAACCAACCGAAAACCGAAGTTTTTGCTTGTTTTTCTTTTGTTTTTCAAATTAGTGTAGGTTCTTTGAGAGTTTCAAACAGTATGCGTATCGGTGCAATAGTTGATTATTGGGTATCCATCCCATCTACCCCATATTTCATTAAATCTTCATTGTTCAGAACTTTGC
>Juniper_p1__coassemble_1381_pt1 | contig 9277 bp, 8 predicted proteins | sample Juniper_p1__metabat2_high_PE_029 | metagenome-assembled genome bin Juniper_p1 | reverse complement strand
TATACAACCTCTTATTGTATTAATTTACTTGATTTAATTCCGCCAACGGGTAATACATATGAATAACAAGCGTAACATGATGGAACATCGTTCTAAAAAAAGAAAGAAACTATTTGGAAATATTCCTACTATTTTTCTGATTTGCTTAATAGGTTCAATAATAATCCTTTTAATCTCAGTACTCATTATATGCCTATTGATGCCACTTCCTTTTTAACACGAAACAAAATCATTGCCTTTGAAAAGATTTTCTCAAATTTTCAACCCATAACAAACAGTCAAAGGGCATCCCGTCCCCCCCGAAAAAGGAGTGCAGGATGCCCTTTACCCATACGACAAGACACTGAACGCCAAGCCGCTATTTGCCGCCACGCACCTCGCCCAAGAGGCGCTGAAGGCGCTGCAACACCTTAGGACGTTCTTTCGACACATCGTGCTGCTCGTAAGGCGACTCCGAGAGGTCGTACAACTGCGGCTGGGAACGATAGCCCGTTTCGATGCCGGGTGCCCAAGGCACCATTTCGGGTCCCTCGCTGGGTAGAATATACTTGTACCTTTGCGTACGGAGCGTGAGGCTGCGGTTCGAGGCCATGCTTACGGCATAGGCCCGAGGCTCTCGGCTCTGCCCCAACCATACTCGCTGCTGGTTTTGACTGTCGGTAGCATCGGTTGTACTCACGGGAATGCCGGCCAACGAAGCCAAGGTAGCCGGCACGTCGATTAACGAGGCCAAGGCATCAGACACCACTCCACGGGCTGCCCCTTCGGGCCAATACAGCACAAACGGGACCACCGATCCGCCTTCATAGGCACTGTATTTAGCACCACGCAAAGGACCCGAAGGCAGGTGGCCTGCGGCTAATTCTACAGCGCGGTCGGCATAGCCATCGTCGAGCACAGGGCCGTTGTCGCTCGTAACAATGAGCAAGGTATTGCGGTCGAGCCCGCGGCTGTGCAGGGCCTGACTGAGCCGGCGCACACAGTCGTCGAACTGCAGAATGGCATCGCCGCGCAAGCCCATCGGACTTTTACCCTGAAAGCGTTCGTGAGGGTAACGGGGCACATGCACATCGTTGGTACACAGGTACATAAAGAAGGGATTGCGGCGGTTATTGTCGATGAAACGCAAGGCGTGGTTCAAAATATCGTCGGCTATATCCTCGTCGCGCCAAAGCGCCTTTCCGCCCCCTTTCATGTAGCCAATGCGCGAAATACCATTTACAATGGCTTGATTGTGTCCATGCGACGGGCGCAATTTGGTGAGCAGTTCGGGGTGCGTGCTTCCTGTAGGTTCGCCCTCAAAGGGGCGTTCGTAGCTCACAGCAATCGGTGCATCGGGGTCGTAGTTCGCTACCCGTCCGTTTTCGATATACACACAGGGCACGCGGTCGGCCGTGGCAGCCATGATGTAATGGTAGTCGAAGCCCAGGTCGGCTGGTGTGAGGTCGATGGTTCCGTTCCAGTCCTGCACCGAGGTACGGCTTCCCAGTCCCAGGTGCCACTTGCCGATGGCCGCCGTTGCATAACCGGCACGGTGCATGAGGTCGGCCACGGTGGACTGCCCCGGTTTGATAATCATGCCCGCATCGCCTGCAGCAACATCGGTACCCGTGCGACGGAAGGGATACTCGCCGGTAAGCATGCCATAGCGCGAAGGCGTTGAAGTTGCTGCACAGGCATGCATATTGGTCAGCCGCACCCCCCGGGCAGCCAAGCTATCGATAGCCGGGGTAGCAATACGGGTGGCCCCATAGCACGAAAGGTCGCCATACCCCAAGTCGTCGGCAACTAACACAATAATATTAGGGCGCTGCTGAGCCGCTGCTCCCATAGCAGTGATGGAAAGCAACGGAAATAACAACTGCTGCATCATAATGATAAAACGTATTAAGGAAAAAACGGGAACGATGCTGCATGCGGCAAAGCCCGCATCAAGCAAACATTTTGCTCCGAACACGTTTCCCGTTGTCGATACTTTTTGTTTGGTTCGTCAAATTCAGTGTTCCAAAAATACAAAATCCCCGCTGAGTAACCGTTCCCAAGCCAAGAAAAATAGTACCTTTGCGGTAATTTATTGCGTAAAGCATCACTGAACCCTCAAACTACGTTCCATTATGAGCACATTAGAAAAGATTTTTGCCGAAAAGCTGTTGAACGTTAAGGCTATCAAGTTGCAACCCGAAGCCCCCTTTACCTGGGCCAGCGGATGGAAGTCGCCCTTCTACTGCGACAATCGCAAGACCTTGGCCTTTCCGGCCCTGCGCAGTTTTGTCAAGTTGGAGCTGAGCCGCTTGATTGCTGAAAAATATCCTGAAGCCGAAGCCGTTGCCGGTGTGGCAACCGGTGCCATTGCACAAGGTGCCCTGGTGGCCGATGCTCTCGGACTGCCCTTTGCCTACGTACGCTCAAAACCCAAAGACCACGGCATGACCAACCTGATTGAAGGCGACCTGCAACCCGGCATGAAGGTGGTTGTGGTTGAAGACCTCATCTCAACCGGCGGTAGCAGCCTCAAGGCTGTCGAAGCACTCCGTCAGCACGGTTGCGAAGTTATTGGCATGGTTGCCAGCTATACCTATGGATTCCCCGTTGCCGAAGAGGCCTTCAAGGCTGCCCAAGTTGAACTGACTACACTCACCAACTACGAGGCGGTAGTTGAGGTGGCACTGCAAACCGGCTACATCAAGCAAGAACACGTAGCCATGTTGCACGACTGGCGCACCAATCCCAGCGAATGGGGTAAATAAACCCAAAACCGAAAGTTGAGAACCTTTGCCTTGAACCATCCGACAGGATTGCAGGCGGTTCTCAACTTTTTGCTTTACCCCCTGTCAATAAGGAGCAACACCCCTATACAACCCCTTATTTGCACAAATGCCAACAACACAAGCTTTATATATCATTGGTATGAACATCAAAAACTTTCGACTAAACCGACTGCTCAGCCTGACCCTGTGCATGCTGCTCACACTCGCTGCAGCTGCAGCAGGCAAAGCAAAATATGTTTTCTACTTTATTGGCGATGGCATGGGAGTGAACCAGGTGAACGGCACGCAAACCTATCTGGCTGCACTCGAAGGCCGCATCGGAATTGTTCCACTCTGCTTTACGCAATTTCCGTATGGTGCACTGGTTACTACCTATTCGGCAACCAACGGCGTGACCGACTCAGCTGCTGCCGGCACTGCACTTGCTACCGGACACAAAACAAAAAATGGTGCTCTGGGCGTGCTGGCCGACCAGCAAACCCCGGTTAACAGTGTGGCTGTGTGGGCACAGCAAGCCGGAGCAGCCGTGGGCATCAGCACCAGTGTGAGTGTTGACCACGCCACCCCGGCAGCCTTTTATGCCCATCAGGGAGCGCGCGGCTCGTATTATGCCATTGGACAAGACCTGGTTAAAGCCGGATTTGACTTTTACGCCGGATCGGACTTTATAAGCCCCAACAACCCGGACAACGCGGCTGCACCTTCGCTCTACACGCTATGCACAAAAGCCGGCTATACGCTGGCACGCGGATACAGCGACTTTACAAAAAATAGGGACAAAGCCCATAAACTGATATTACTCCAAACCGAAGCTGCCAGCCGCACAGACCGAAAGTCAATACCCTATGCCATTGACCGTAAACCGGGCGACTTGAGCCTGTCGCAGATAACCTGGGCAGGCATCAGCTTTTTGCAAAAACAGCAAAAGAAGGGCTTCTTCCTGATGGTTGAAGGCGGAAAAATAGACTGGGCCTGCCATGCCAACGATGCAGCTACAGCATTCAACGAAGTTATTGACATGGACCAAGCTATAAGCATTGCCTACGAATTTTACAAACAACACCCCGACGAAACGCTCATTGTAGTGACTGCCGACCACGAAACCGGCGGCATTGCCCTGGGCAAAGGCCCTTACGAACTGCACACGGAGGTGCTCAAACACCAACGCATGAGCACCGAGGCCTATGGCAAACACTTTCAGGAACTGCATAACCAATACGGCAACAAACTGACTTGGCAGCAGGTAGCAGACGACCTGAAACAGCACTGGGGACTGGACAGCAACGTAAAACTGACCGACCAGCAAAAAGAACGCTTGCAACAGGCCTACAACAACATCATGTCGGGAAACAGCAACGACAAAAAAACACTCTACGCCAAAGTGAACATACTGGCCGAAACCGCACGCGCAATCATGGCCGAATGTGCCTTGATAGGCTGGGAAAGCAACGGACACTCGAACGGCTACGTTCCGGTATTTGCCATCGGCGCAGGAGCCGAACAATTTAAAGGACAGATAGACAATACCCGCATCCCGCAAATCATAGCCGAGGCTGCCGGCTGGACTGCCCTATAAACTACACGCCTACAAAATGGTATGCAGCCCCGGTTCCAGGTCAGGAAACCGGGGCTTCCTTCAAACAGACAGGCCACCGGATGCCATAAATGGTTTTAAAACAGGCCATTTAGTTCCAAGCACCAAATAGCTAAACAGCCTTGTGGCACATCAATCTCCAAAATCTAAAACCCCATCTACCCCATGCGCAAATCGAATATGGAACTGCTACGCATTGTGGCCATGCTCCTGGTACTGGTGCTCCATGCTACCTTCGAAACTATGCACTACCCTAACTCCACGCTCGTAAGGGCCGAACCAGCCTCGTGGCTGGGCATTATTCTGACCGAACAGGCCAGCATTTGCTGCGTAGACGTGTTTGTACTCATTACCGGATGGTTTGGCACACACTTCAAACTGCAAAACATATTCCGGCTGCTCTTCCAGGTAGCCTTTATCAGCCTGAGCGTAACTGCAGGGGCAGCACTGCTGCAAGGCCAAATGCCCGGCACTCCGGTTCAAATCATACAATCAGTATTCGGCTACTGGTTTATCAACTCGTATTTGGTGATGTACCTGCTCTCGCCCGTACTCAACCGCTTTGTAGAACAGGAGGACGAAGCCGGACTGCGCCGCTACCTGCTGCTGTTTTTTACCCTTGCCATACCCGCCTCGTTTGCATTTTCCGACTTAAACCGTGGTTTTTCGGCCATCAGTTTTTGCGGTCTTTACCTGCTTGGACGTTACTTGCGCCTGCATCTGTCGCAACAGCTTGCAAGTTGGCACCGCCGCCGCTTTGTACTACTGTTTGCCTGCAACACCATTGGGTTTGGAGTGCTTTACTGGTTGTACTTTTGGCTCAAGCCCCTGCATTACCCCAACCCCACCTCGCTCATGACGGCCTACACCAATCCCTTTGTAATTGCCAACGCGGCCTGCCTCATACTCTACTTTGCCCGCCTCAACTTTAGCAACCGCTTGGTTAACTGGCTGGCTGCAGGCAGTTTGGCCGCCTACCTCACCCATCAGCAGGTATTTGCCCGCCCGGCCTACTTCGACCTTATCCGACACCTCGATGCAACCTGCAACACCCCCCTCTTTATACTGACTGCAGCAGGCAGCATCTTGATTATATTTATAATTTCGGCCCTGCTCGACCATATACGCAAACAGATTTGGGAACTGCTCAGCAACCGAAAAACAGCCAACAAAGGTTGAAGATACAGCCTCATCACAGCCGCAAAAGTGTTCTATATACGAGAAGTAATGGCCCATATATCGTATTTCGAAGGAATTTCTTCTTTAAAATTTGGCAAGATTGTAACAATTGCTGTACTTTTGCCTCGCAATCTTAAGTGGTGCGGGATTATCACTCACTCGTACCAAAATATTAACAACCTAAAAAAACAACTACAATGAAAAAGTTTCTTTTGACTTTAATGGTTGCAGTGTGTTCGCTAACCGCAAGTGCACAGGTTTACCTCGGTGGCGAAGTTGGCTTCTGGCGCAATTCAGATGACAATCACACAAATTTCACGCTTAAGCCCCAGATTGGCTACGAACTTTCTAACAAATGGGCTCTCGGTATGTCAATTGGCTTTACGCACGACTACTATGGCTCAGGCGAATGGGATGGCGAAACCCTCCACAAGGTAAAAATCAACAGTTTCTCGATTGATCCTTACGCACGTTGGAGCTATGCCAAGTTTGGCCCCGTTAAACTCTTCCTCGACCTTGGTTTCGGCATCAGCGCTGCCAAAGCAAAATCTTCGGTAAAGGGTTATGAATATGACGACGATGCCCTCGTTAGCTGGCGCATTGGTGTATCTCCCGGTGTTAGCGTAGGTTTGGCTAAGAATCTCGACTTTGTTGCACACGCCGGTTTCCTCGGCTACCGCGAGTCTGACCACGGCTACGGCCCCTACGGCGAGCACGGATTTGGCTTTGAGTTGAGCGGCTACGACCTCAACTTCGGTCTTATCTACAAGTTCTAAACTAATTGATGCCAATAGGCATTTCCTCTTTTTTCAATAAAAGAATCATTTCTATAAAACCGGCAAACCTACAACATAGGCTTGCCGGTTTTTTAAGTTTTATTATTCCTAAATTCCGCTGCAAATTTATTTTTTTATGTTGCTGTCAGATAAACATGTTTAACTGACAATTCGGTGTGATTTCATACATTGACAAGCCCCAACTACATGGGGACGGAAAACAGCCTGCAAAAACTGGTCAATGTATATGTGCAACCCTTGGCCTTGTATCAGCACACCTTCTCGCAAAGCTGGAATGCAACCGTTTATGCCAGTGCTCCTGTTCAGATTTATAAGATAAACAACAGTAAAAGGCGCAGCAAGGCTTATATTAACGGCGGATTTTCGGTCAATGGCTGGATAGGGCGCGCAAGCATGCACTCATGTCGTCGTTAGATATTTGGCAAAGCCAAATTTCGCCTTCGAACTACAACACCGTGGTCCGGCAGGACAATGAACTGGAAGGAAGTAAAGGCAATTCGCACCTCAAAACCGTTCAGCATACATCCTTTAAGGTGGCCTATACGTGGATGCCCTGCTATCAGTTTTCGCTCAATGCGTCGGTTTACTGGGAAGCCATTCTCAAAGACATTGTACCCTATTGGCATGAGCAGGACGGCCTGATGGTTAACGAAAAATCAATAGCGGGGACTCCCACCCGCTTTACTTCAACCTCATCCCTTCGACCAATCTGTTCAACGGCAAGTTGCTCTTGTCGGCCAAGATTTCGTATTGCCGCGAGTGGCACTCCGGTTTGCACCATCTAAAGTTGGGCTATTGGGGCATCTATCCTTCGGCTACCTATAACGTCACCAACAACTTTTCGGTATTCGCCGCCTATGCCCAAAGTTTTGGTGACCGTGGATACATGCGCGGTGGTTCTTATCTGAGCCGTTTCAGCAGCAACCTAAGGGCTGGCGCCCAATATTTCTGGAAAGACCTGTATATCAGTTTGCAAGTCAATTCCGTACTGCGCAAAAATGGTTGGGTAAAAAATTGGATGGACATACCCAACTACCGCGACTACCGCTATGTGAACCGTCCGGGCGACGGGCGCTACGTAATGCTCTCGGTAAGCTATAACCTGAACTTCGGCAAAAAGATAAATCGAGGTGATGATATCCGGTATTTTAGAAAAGACGAATTTAAAGCATATGGGGTGCTGAGACAGGTCTATTAGTACCACTTCCTTTTTAACCTGTGAACTAAGTACACTTGTAACGATTTATGATAGACTAAAAGAATAGCCCCCAGTAAAAGGCAATAAACAATGAAAGAAACTTGCTCTTGTCGAAAAAATTGACGAATATTGTACAACAATCTTATCCCGTAGCAGGTAAATAGGCTTCGTTTATACCTAACCAGGCGGACTCTAAACTTGCGAAATGAATCCCTTTCCATCATTTTATTACCACAACCCCAACGGGTATCAAGCATGAAACACTCCCCTACTCCACAACGCATACAACAATTACTGCAACTGCTGCAACACAACGTCTACGAAAAAGAAACTGAAATGTCGCTGGCATTGCTCGCTGCACTGGCTGGCGAAAGTATACTCTTGCTTGGCCCGCCGGGAATAGCCAAATCAATGGTAGCACGCAAACTGAAACAAGCCTTTAGCGATGCACGCTCCTTTGAATACCTCATGTCGCGGTTTTCAACTCCCGACGAACTGTTCGGCCCCATCAGCATTGCCCAACTGAAACATGCTGACCGCTACGAACGTATGACCGAAGGATACTTACCTACAGCCGACGTGGTATTTTTAGACGAGATATGGAAAGCAGGACCTGCCATTCAGAACACCTTGCTCACGGTCATCAACGAAAAACTTTTCCGCAACGGAGACAAAGAACTGAAACTTCCGCTTAAGTTGCTGATTGCAGCATCGAACGAACTTCCGGCTAAAGGTGAAGGACTCGAAGCTTTGTGGGACCGCTTTATGATACGTGTAGTTTGTCATAACATCGAAAACGAAGATTTATTCCGCCAAATGCTGACAGACGAAAACCCATCACCCAACGGCAACGAGGAACAGCCTGCTGCCAAGGCGCAACTTACCATTACAAAGGAAGAATATACACTATGGCAAGAAGAAGCCCGAAAGGTAGTTTTGTCCGACAACCTGCTCCAGGCCATCACTACTATTCGAACTGAACTTAAACACGTCAAGCCGGAGGGCTGCGACATTCCACGCCCGGTGTACATCAGCGACCGCAGATGGAAGCATATTGCCCGCCTGCTCCGCACCTCGGCCTACCTGCAGGGAAAAGAACGGGCTACCGAAACCGATTTGCTGCCCATGTATCATTGCCTATGGAACGAACCTGACGAAATCGAAGCCATCAGGCTCATTACCTTGCAAAGCATTTTTCGCCCCATAGAGCTGCAACTGGAAAAAACAGGGCAGGCAGTCAAAGCCGATTTAAGGGCGTGCCGGGCACAAGAGGCTCTGGCTAAAGCCAAGCGCGACAACGACCACCGCGACGACGATTTAGAAATTGTCGACCACTTTTTCTACCTGATCGATAATCATGGTACAGGGCATACGTGCATCTTTATTACAGACTTTAAACGCCTGCCCCAACACCGCTCTATGCTCCATGGCAACAGCCCGCTACAAGGCATTATCTATAACGACCCGCAACAACCACGCCGCCAAATTATCCGCCTGTTTGCTGCAGAACTCAACGAGTTACTGAAACAGCAGGATGCCAAACAGGTAACGCTTTGTCGCGACGACGAACATATCTACATCAACGGGGTGAAATATCGGATGCACCGTCGGGAAACTGCCCCTCTTAATCAGGCCGAAACTTCCTTAGGTAGACTCTTTGATTCTCCTGCTGCACCGGCCTCACACCCTTGTTCGTCAACCCACTACGAAGAAGACATCGAAACAATCTGCACCCAATTGG
>Juniper_p1__coassemble_1319_pt1 | contig 9647 bp, 7 predicted proteins | sample Juniper_p1__metabat2_high_PE_029 | metagenome-assembled genome bin Juniper_p1 | reverse complement strand
CCACAACGGAAAGCGGATTTTGTGGCATCGGAAAAGGAATTTGCCCGGACGGAAAGAAGTTTTCCACAACGGAAAGCGGATTTTGTGGCATCGGAAAAGGAATTTGCCCGGACGGAAAACAGCGAACACAGAAGGTTCCCGAAAGAAAGACGAATCCCGCCGGGATGACTGTTCCCCCGGGATTGAACATCAACCCCGCCTCTACCCCATTTTATGGGCCGATACTACCCGACAAGGGCCGATGGGCCGGTATGTTGAAGCACGTCGTGAGCAAAAGAAACTCCAGCTACAAACTTTATGATTACCTCTAACCTACTTACACCATGAAAACAAATCGAAACATTCAGTACATTGTGGTGCACTGCACCGCGACCCCTGCCAACACCCCTACAGCCAACATCCTGGCCGGATGGAAACAATTGGGCTGGCGCAACCCGGGCTACCATTTTTTGGTAGATGCCCGCGGACGCATAGAACGTCTGCTGAGCATCGACGCAATTGCCAACGGTGCCAAGGGCTATAACCGCACCTCCATTCATGTGGCCTATACCGGCGGGGTGGTTCCCCAGGCTACGACCCACAAACTGGTGCCTGCCGATACGCGTACCGAGGCCCAGCGCCGGGTGCTGCGAGCCCTGGTGGCCCTGCTGCACGCCGAATTTCCGAAGGCACGCGTAGTGGGTCACCGCGACCTCTCGCCCGACCTGAACGGCAACGGGGTGATTGAACCGGCAGAGTATACCAAGGCTTGTCCGTGCTTCGATGTGCAGCGCGAATACCGCCGGATGCTGACAGCTGCCTAACGGCCGCCCCTCCCTTTGTTTGAACCTGATTTCCAGACTCCGGACGCTGCCACCAGCGTTCGGGGCTGCGAAACGCACCCTTTACGCAAGCGGCAAAAACTGCTTATTTCCAGCTATTTTACAACCCTGAAACCATTCAACAACCATGTTAAACCGTACCCGCTACAGGCGTCTGTCGCGTCTGATGAAAGCATTGGCCGACTACCTGAGCCAGCATCCCGAATCAGCGAACTTGACAGTGACCCAACTGATGGAAGAACTGACGCTGCACGAACTGCCCGAACTGGCTCCGCTGATTGAACCGAAAAAAGAGCGACGCAGCAAGCAAGTGGAAACAAATTCGGCATCCGAAACCGAAGACTTGCGAGACAACGAAAATGTGCGCAAAAAAGAAAAAGAAAAAACAAAGAAAAAAAATGCCCTTCCCCCAGACCCCTTTCCTAAAGAAAAAGAAATAAATAAAGAAAAAGAATTTTTGACCCCCTCTCCCCGTGCGCACGAGGAAGCTGCGGGAAAAGCGAAGGCTGATAGGAATTTAGCGCTGCAAAACTTTGAAGGCTGGTGCGAAGCGGATTTCAAAAAGCAGCTGCTACGCTTTGCAGACCGCTACCCCATCCGGCTGCTCAGCAAATTCTTTTACTACTGGGCCGACCGCACCACCGACGGACGCATGCGCCTTCAACTGCAACAAACCTTCGACCTGGAAAAACGGCTGGCTGCATGGGCCTCGAAGGAATCGAATTTTTGCAAGTCTACTGGCGGAAGCAACGGGAACACAGCACCTGCCGAAATCTGCTCGCAATTTGCCCTCAACCAGGAGGCTATACCCGCATACCCGGAGCGACTGGCAGCAACCAACGGTCGAAAGGCTGCACGCTCCTTCGATGCCTTCGGAACTCCCGAGGCGGCTGCACGCTCCTTCGATGGCTTCGGCACATCCGAGATGGCTGCAGGATCCTTCGATGGCTACGGAACATCCGAGGCGGCTGCACGATCCTTCGATGGCTACGGAACTCCCGAGACGGCTGCACGATCCTTCGATGGCTACGGAACATCCGAGACAGCTGCACGATTCTTCGATGGCTACGGAACATCCGAGGCGGCTGCACGATTCTTCGATGGCTTCGGAACTCCCGAGATGGCTGCACGGTTTACAGACAGCGCCCGCATGAACCAACCGGACCGGGGCACGGGATTTGTACGCGGCGAAAAGTCGTTGCCTCGTTTGTGATACGGGCCATACGGGTTATACTGCAAAGCGGGTGCCAACACACGAACGCAGCGCACCGACCCTGCAGCTTGCGCCGCCTTGTCCAGTCTGTTTATTTTCTTGAATTATTTTTTATTAACACCACCATTTCATCCATTCCATGAAGAAACCAGCCATACTTTTACCCTTATCCTCCGTTCCACACCCTATGGATGCCGCCTTTTCACGTGCCATTGGCGAACATTGCGAACTGCTGCGCCAGGTAGGTGTAGCCTTTCCCAACCATCGGTTGCACCTGGGCATACCCAACCACCCGGCCCGGTGCCTGCAGCTGGCACTGCAGCATTTTGTGCCGCACTTGACGTGGATTGATGAGTACAACGAGGTTGCCGACTGGCTCCGCGACAATCGGGGCAAGGGACTCATGCTGATGGGGCCCTGCGGCCGGGGTAAAACCGAAATTGCACTGCATGCCCTACCCTGCCTGCTGCATCTGACGCACAACCTGGTGCTCCAAACATTTACGGCCTGCGAAATGAGTCAGCACCTGGAACAGGTGATCAAGTTACGTCTGGTGGCTATTGATGACATCGGCACGGAGTCGCCCGACCGAATGGACTTTGGAAACCGCCGCTGTCCCTTTGCCGAACTGGTTGACGCGGCCGAGAAACGCGGAAACCTGCTGATAATCACCACAAATTTACCGCCCAGCACGCTGCGCAAACGGTACGGAGACCGAGTATACGACCGCCTGCGCAGTCTGGTGCGGGTGGTAGAATTTACCGGCAGCAGTATGCGGGAGTAAAGAGGGACAAAGAGGCCATACCGGGCTGGACTGCTTGAACAAGGGAATAGCGACAAAGACAAACTGCGCAATTGAAAGCGAACGGAACAGCTCAGCGGCAAATAAACAAAATTCGTTCCGGAAGCATCCTCTTTAACTCCTTCACAGACCCTTGCCGGAGTGGAAAGCGGATTTTCTCCGCAAGAAAAAATAATGCCGGAGCGGGAAGGTTGTTGCCCCAGTGGAAAGGTTGTTGCCTCAGCGGAAAACCAACTTGCCGGAGCGGAAAGGTTGTTGCCCCAGTGGAAAGCCAACTTGCCGGAACGGAAAGCCAACTTGCCGGAGCGGAAAGCGGATTTTCTTCACAAGAAAAAATAATGCCCAAGCGGAAAGGTTGTTGCCCGAGTGGAAAGTCAACTTGCCGGAGTGGAAAAAAGATTTTCCCCACAAGAAAAAATAATGCCCAAGCGGAAAGGTGTTGCCCCAGTGGAAAACCAACTTGCCGGAGTGGAAAGCGGAATCGCCTGAGAAGCAAGATTAAAATGCGAAGCAAAGAAAAAAGGTCGTTTCCGAACTCGAAAGTAGGAAACGACCTTGTGTTTTTTTGTTCAGTAGGTAACTGAATCAAGCATTAAGCTTCTGCATTGGGAGTTACAGTCACTACGCTGCGATCGCGCTGACCACGGTGGAATGAAACCACACCGTCAACGAGAGCGAAGAGCGTGTGATCCTTGCCCATGCCTACATTCTTACCGGGATAGTGAACAGTACCGCGCTGGCGAACGATGATGTTGCCTGCTACGCAATTTTGTCCACCCCAAATCTTAACGCCTAATCTTTGTGAAGCCGACTCACGGCCGTTCTTAGAACTACCTACACCTTTTTTGTGTGCCATTTTCTTCTAAACTTTTAAGGATTAAGCAATAACGTTTTTAATAGTCACTTCGGTGAACTGATGACGGTAGCCATTGAGCTTGCGATAGCCCTTACGACGCTTCTTGTGGAATACAAGAACCTTGTCACCCTTAACGAGGTTAGAAACTACCTCGCATACTACCTTAGCGCCTTCTACAGTAGGAGCACCTACCTTGATGTCGCCGTTGTTGTCTACTAAGAAGACCTTGTCAAATTCAACAGTCTGGCCATTCTCGGCGCCGCAGATGTGATTTACAAAGAGCTTCTTGCCCTCTTCTGCCTTAAACTGCTGACCGTTAATCTCTACGATTGCGTACATTGTAAATAGTGTAAAACGGTTTTTTCCGGGAGGCGGACTGCACCCGCAGCCACTTGTTTAGCCCCGTCGGACTCTAAAATCGGGTGCAAAGTTACTACTTTTTTCGGACTCTGTGCATTTCGTTCCTGTTTTTCTTGCTCAAAATCAGTTTTTTTACAAGAATATGAGCTTTGGTGGGGGATGGGGAGGAGGAATTTTAGAAAGGAGTGGGGAACTTTTGTTACTTCCAATCGTTTCTTCAAGATATTTGGAGAGCCGGAACTTTCTCTATTTCCAGCATCACCAATGAAAGTTGGCTGCCCGAAGCCAGACTGAAGTCTGCATCGAGAATTGCGGAATGATGATTGTGGTGATTTTCAGTATATCCTTTTTATTAGAGATTACTATTGAGCAACGTTGTGCTCCAATGAATAGAGATGCTTTAGCAATCCGATGCGATAAGTATTCGTAGGATGATCGGAAGTTTTGTCTGGCTTAAGATAGCCCTGTCTATTGCCGAGCAGTTCTAAAGCAATGATGTACGCATATCCTCCTAAACCAATGGATTCACAAAATCTGTATGCCATCAAATCAGCTTCGATTTCCTGCTGACGTGCATACTTGAACTGAAAATAGAAAGCATCTTCTTTAAATGCCTGAATAAAACTATTGTTGACACCCGATACGCTCTCTGCCCAATTGTCCCAATAATCCTGAGAGTATTCTACTCCTGATGTTGCTGCACACACAGCCGCACCCGTTTGAATTGCCGTATTTAAACCGACCAAAATTCCAGTCCATATTTTATTCCTCTGTTCTTTCTTATTTTGTTTCCAAAGTCCTATCAGGGAGTGTTGACATAAAAAATGAGTTGCTTCATGCGCACAAATTCCAATCAGAAGATTCTTGTTGAAATGATAAAGCATTACAAGCCCATCAGTTAAATAAACTTGTCCAAATGGAGTAGCAAACGCATTGGGAGAAACTGCAGGATAAACTCTAAGTTCTTTCAAAAAAGTTTGATTGCCACAAAGTTGATTTTCCAAACTCTTTTCAAAATCATTTGCCTGATATGGTTGAAACTCTTTTAATTTTGTCTCCACAAAGTATCGATTAGTTTCCATTTCAGACAAAGCCTTCTTCAATGTACTTGGTTGTTTGGATTTATCCAACACAGCTTGAAGTTTCTTATAATCCTCATTCGTATTCTGTACATCATGCCAAAAACTATTTTGCATACCAAATGTAAGCTGACGAGTTCCCAGTTGTGAAATATACTTTTCAAACTCACGAATCATACTTTTCTTAAACTCAAATTCTTTTGCAAAAGTCGGACTTTTTGAAAGAATCTGATAATCAGCCCAAGCCTCTTCATTACCACAATCAGCCGACATTCTTAACAACCCAAGACCAGATTTCTCATCTCCTTGAAACATCCTATTATATGCCCATTCATAAAGTTTATAACTTAGCAAAATCTTGTATTCACTATTGCTAACTTTATCTATGGTAAGGTTTTCGGATTGAAGAATGGTATTCAAATATTGGGTATAAACTGTATCAGCTTTTGCAAACTCATATTTTTGATGCAGACAACTTGCCAATATCCCCAGATAATATGCCCCCACACGGTGTCCATTTTCTTTAGCTCGATTATAATATGCTGATAGATATTTACCTGCTAAAATCTCATCTCCAAGAAAGTAGTAGCATTCGCCATATGGAGCATCAAATAATTCCGGAAAAAAATCCGAATCGTCAGCATGCATTTCTTTCCATTTGTCACAAAAGGAAATACATCCTTTATAATCCCCTTTTGCTATTAAGCAATCTGCACAATTCAAAAGGGTTGCATTCGACACGGATTCATTTCGGTTGATAATCTCATAAGTATATATTGACGCCTGCTCCATATTGCCATTTTGCATTTCACGATTCAGTGAAGATGCTACGGAATCAATCGGTAATACCCCTTGCGCAAAACCTGCTACAGCGCCATAATAGATAAACAGGATTACACACAATAACGAGTTTCTCATAAATACGCAATAATTATTAGTCGTGAATAAACTATATTTACTTCCAAAACATACAGCAGTTATATCCATCTCGAAAGAGAGCCCATTTATTTTACATAATAGCCTATTCATTTCATATATCTTTTGGAACGGATCATGGAAAAACTACTGAGACGGAGGATGGTAAAGGGTAGCTCTGATATTTTATAACTACCATAAACTACACTTTTGCGGTGCAAGATACAAGTTATTTATTATCTAACAATGCCCTTTGTTTAAAATATTTTAGTTCATATTGACTATTATATAAAGTTGTTACACTCATCGGCAATTCCTTCAATAATTAGAAGCGATTTCTCCATCATGATTCTCCTTTCTCAAAACGAAACATATCTGCCAGCGAAATTAAATCAAGTAGATATCCCCCAATATCAAAGAAAAAAATACGAACCGCCATCCCTTTGCTACGCCAGTTTTCGTGCGCTATACGCCAGCGCCACATCCTGACATTTCAAGAGAATGCCGCTACCTGCAGATGCTTTGGAGTGACAGTTGAACTAGCTTGCTAATATTTACGGCAGGCAAAACTTGATTTTTAGCAGATATTATTACCTTTGCAACATGGGACAACAAAAGTCCTGCTAACGCTTGAAATCTATTCAAAATGAAGAAACAAACCTTCCTTTCGTGCCTGCTGGCGCTGGCCGCCTCGACCGCACAGGCACAAAATCCCGAGCAAATACGTCAGGACTTTGACGCCCGACAAACTGAGCTGCGTGCGTTTGGCACCCCCGACCGCCTGCTGAAACTCAAAATCAGCGACGAGAGCCGCCGGGCCTTAGAGTTCCTTTATGCCTATATGCCCTGGCCCGATGTGGCCGACTACCCTCTGGAGTACCATGTGGCACAAACCGAATGCGCCCTGCGCGCCCGCCACGAAATGCCCTGGGGCACCCAAGTGCCCGACCGCGAATGGTACCACTTTGTACTGCCCGTGCGGGTGAACAACGAGAACCTCGACGACTTCCGCACCGTGTGCTACAACGAACTCAAAGAACGGGTTAAAGGCATGACCATGGAGGAGGCCGTAAAGGAAGTGAACCACTGGTGTCATGAACACGTAACTTACAAGCCCTCGGACGTGCGCACCTCGTCGCCCCTGGCCTCGATGCGGACCGCTACCGGACGCTGTGGCGAAGAGTCGACCTTTACCGTGGCTGCCCTGCGTGCCGTGGGCATTCCGGCCCGGCAGGTATACACCCCGCGCTGGGCGCATACCGACGACAACCACGCCTGGGTGGAAGCCTGGGTCGACGGAAAGTGGTATTTTCTGGGTGCCTGCGAGCCCGAGCCCGTGCTCAACCTGGGATGGTTTAACCAACCTGCCTCGCGCGGCATGCTGATGCACACCAAGGTGTTTGGTCGCTACGACGGACCGGAAGACGTGATTGACCGCAATGACTGCTACACCGAAATCAACGTGACCGACAACTATGCCAAAACGGCACGTACCACCGTGCAAGTGGTTGATGCACAAGGCAAACCGGTGCCCGGGGCACGCATCGACTTCAAGGTGTATAACTACGGCTACCTCTTTACCATGCAGCGTGCCGAGACCGATGCTCAAGGCAAGGCCTCGATACGCAGCGGTTTGGGCGACATGGTGGCCTGGGCCTCGCACCAGGGGAACTATGGCTTTGTTCAACTTTCGGCCGGAAAAACTTCCGAAGCAATCCTCCGTCTGAACCACCGTGCTGGCGAAACCTTTAAGACCGAACTGACCCTTATACCGCCCAAGGGACACAACAACCTGCCGGAAGTGACCCCCGAGGCGGCTGCCGAAAATGTACGCCGCCTGGCCTACGAAGACTCCATCCGCACAGCCTACGTACACACCTTTGCCGACTCGGCCAGTACCGCCGGACTTTGCAACGAACTGAAGTTAGACTTTGCCCGCGTACGTCCCTTAGTAGTAAAATCGTGCGGCAACTGGCGCAACCTGTTCGACCTGCTTAAGGCCTATCCTGCCACCTATACACTCGAGGTGCTCGAAACCCTCTCGGACAAGGACCTGCGCGATTTTCCGCTCGAGGTGCTCACCGACCACCTGAAGTATGTGGCGCAACAAAGCGGCAAGGATGCCCAACTGAACGAGGCACAACGACTCTTCCGCTTTAAATATGTATACGGACCGCGCATCACCAACGAGATGATTACGCCGTGGCGCAGTTTCTTTATGCAGGCCGACAAGCAAGTGATGGCACAACTCCGCAAAGATCCTGCGGCCTTTGCCCGCTGGATTGAAGAACGCGTAACCGACAACTCCGAACGCAATCCGCTGAGCTATACCCTCTCGCCCGAAAAGGCCTTTGAGTGCCGCCGGGCCGACGCCCGCAACCGCGGTATCTTGTTTGTTGCTGCCTGCCGCGCACAGGGCATTGCCGCACGCATTGACGAGGTGACGGGCAAGGTGCAATACTTAGCACCTGCCGACCAGCCCACTACCGAAGAACAGGCAAACTGGCAAACGGTTTATTTTGGCAAACAAACCGAAAAGGCGGCTCCTGACCGCAACACCCGGCTGCAGCTGGCTTACACGCCGCGCAAATACATGGAGAATCCTACCTACTACAACCACTTTACGCTGAGCCGCCTGGAGGAGGGAGTGCCCAATGTTCTGAACTACCCCGACGGCGACACCTGGAAAGCTACCTTTGAAAAAGGTACTCCGGTGGATGCTGGCGACTACCTGCTAACTTCGGGTACGCGCATGGCGGATGGTACGGTTTTGGCTTACCTGAACGTATTCAACATCCGACAAGGTCAAAAGGACAACGAGAATTTAGTGATGCGCGAGGATAAACAGGGTATTCAGGTGATTGGCAATTTTAACGCTGAAAACCGCTATTACGACATCCCGACCGGCACCATGAAGTCGGTGCTGTCGACCACCGGACGCGGCTACTACGTGATTGGCCTGATCAGAGCCAACCATGAGCCTACCAACCACATTTTGCACGATATTGAAAAACTGCGTGCCGAACTGGAAGCCTGGGGGCGCCCCATCCTGCTGCTCTTTGCCAACGAGGATGAGCATAAGCGTTTTGAACGCAACCGCGCTGAATTTACCAATCTGCCCTCCACCCTTTCGTTTGGTATCGACACAGCAGGCAGTGTACAGGCCGACCTCTTCGGCAGCGGACTGACACAGTCGAAAGAACTGCCCCTGGTGGTGATTGCCGACACCTTTAACCGGGTACTCTTCAGTTCGCAAGGCTACACCATCGGACTGGGCGAGCAGATTAAGAAAACTGTTTCGAAATTGAAATAACCATTTGCGTCATCATTAGCCTACGGGCTGCGTGCCTTCATCTATAAAGGTGTGCAGCCCGTATGATTTACGAAGGCTGTTTCTCTGTTTCTCTTTAATCGGAAAATGCAATGGGACTACCTTTTTTATTTTCAGGCTTGCCACTCCGCTCGCCTTTCACTATCTTTACATAAGACAGGAGGCGGCTCGGGATAATCAAATCATGAAAGCAAGCTTTCGGATTTGCTTCTTCACTCGCCTTTCACTATCTTTGCCCTAAACCAATTAGCCAGACTGTTATGAATAATC
>Juniper_p1__coassemble_1117_pt1 | contig 11230 bp, 12 predicted proteins | sample Juniper_p1__metabat2_high_PE_029 | metagenome-assembled genome bin Juniper_p1 | reverse complement strand
GTCAAACAACAGGAGCGCCTGTGCCGTTTCGATGGCAAAGCCGCTGTGGAAAACATAAGTAAGCGTCATGACAAAGAGCAGTGTGGAAGGCTTGCAAAATGTTGAAAACAGTAGAACGGAACAGTTGTCAGAAGAGTTGAATATCTTGTTCGGTAAAGTGGCCGAACCAGTCTGTCAGTCGGGCACGCGCTTTGGCTTGCACCTCGGGCGTAATATTTTGCCACACATTTTTGAGTGCCAGCAGCAGTGCCGAAAGATCGTCGGAGTAGCCCAGCGGACCAAGCGCATCGGGTATGAGGTCGAGTGGCAGCACAAAGTAGCCAAGGGCCCCGTAGATAATAACCTTGTCGCGCAGGCTGGTTTGTTTGCTGACCGAGGCATAAAATAAGAGCAACACGGCATAAACCGCTTTGATGCCCACCTTTTTGCCCACACGCGATAGTTTTTTCCACAATTCTGTTTCTTTGTAGTATTTTTGGTAAGGTATAAGGTCCATAGGCTATTTAGTTTTAAAAGGTAGTAGGAGCAAAGTTACGCATTTTTACAGTTTGATGCCGAACTGCTCAATGCGTTTTTCAATCATTCCCTTAGGCATAAAGCGTAGCAGCGAGTTGGTCAAGGCGTTAAGCATTTGTTCGCGGATGTAGTCGGCCCTGATGTAGAGCGATACACAGCGCTGTGCCGGCCGGTCTCCCTCGATTTTGCGCACGTTTTGTCGCTGTTTTTCGGAGAGTAGTGGCAGGTGCATTTCGGGGATGATGGTAAATCCGCCGTTCAGGTCGACAATCCGGATTAGCGTTTCGATGCTTCCCGCCTCGTAGATGTGTTTTCCCTTACTCCGGGCGTGGCAAAAGCTGAAGGCACTGTTGCGCAGGCATTGCGCCTCCTTCATAATCCACATTTGCTCGTGTTCCAGGTTCTCCGGTTTAAAAACCGGTAGCTTTCGCCAGCAGTTTTCGGCAAGGTACACCCAAAAGCGCTCCGTGTAGAGCGGAATTTCGAGCAAGTCGGGTGGGGGAGCGGTGCTGATGGCGATGCCCGCATCCAGTTCGCCACGCAGCAAAGCCTCGAACATCGAGTTTGTTTTCAGTTCCACAATGTTCAGTTCCACTTGTGGATAACTTTCGGTATAATGCTTAATAAAGTGCGGCAGCAAGTAGGGTGCAATGGATGGTCCGACAGCAAGCGAAAAAGCTCCCGAAACACTTCCACGGTCTTCGGCCACGAGTTCGTAAATACGCTCTGCTTCGCGGCAGGCCTTTTCAGCCTGGCGTACAATGCGTTCGCCTGCTGCAGTTGGAACCACCCGTTTGTTGCTGCGTTCAAACAGGCGAACATCCAGTTCTTCCTCCAGTTTTACAAGCATGGCGCTCAGCGTGGGCTGCGTAATGCCCAACTCCTCCGAAGCGCGGGCAAAACTGCGGTAGCGGTTGAGTGCTAAGATATATTTGAGTTGCTGTAAGGTCATAAGCATAGTTATTATCTATGCAAAGATAGAACAAAGCATTTGTCGGCCAGTAGTTTGTGTTGTACTTTTGCATCAGAAAACCGGACGAAAGTTCTCGGCTCCCTGCCGCAGACTTCAGCCCAAAGGCCCGGACGGTTTCAACTCTAGGCATATTAACTTTTAAAAATTCAGCAACAATGGAAACAATTAACCAATATCTTCCCTACCTTAAAGGTTACGATTTTACCGGAAAGACCCCTGTAGTGATTGACTTTTATGCCACCTGGTGCGGTCCCTGCCGGGCGCTTTCGCCCCTGATTGAAAAATTGGCCACCGAGTACGAAGGCCGTGTAAAAGTGCTCAAGGTAGATGTAGACAAGAACCAGGCATTGGCTGAGGCTGCCCGCATCATGTCTATCCCCACCCTCTTCTTTATCGACATCGAAGGCCGCATTGAGCGCGTAGTGGGTGGATTGCCCTACGGCCAGTTAGTGCAACAGGTTGAAGGACTGTTGCAGAGCGCTCAGTAATAGGGAGTGGAGGGTATGATATGTATCCATTCATCCCCTTTGGAGTGGTTGTGGAGCCACTTGCAACAACAAAGCCGGAAGGATAACCTGGTAGAACAGGGAATCCTTCCGGCTCTGTTTGTTTGCAGCGCAGGAGGTTGGTCGAATCAGAACCAAAATCCAACTTTTACATTGGCCGAACTCTTAAATTCGTAGCCAATTTGCCAACCGGTATAGTTTACGCCTACCGAAAGCCAGCGCGTAAGTTGATAGTCGTAGCCCGCCGATGCCGAGATGGCATAGCGGGTAGACTTTTCTTCGAAGGTTTTAACGATATCGTAAGCACCGCCGGGCGACAGTACAATACCATCTACTTCCTGTTCAGACGATCCCAGACCTACAGTGCCCTGCAGGTACAATTTATGTTTGCCCCGTTGCAGAAAATCGTAGCCAATGCCGATGCCCACCATATAGTCGCGAACACTGTTGTACAGGTCAAAGCGATAGTGTATACCATCGCGGTCGTATTCAGAAACAACACCGCCATCATTTACACCTGCATGAAAATTAGCCACAAAGTAAATTCTTTTGCGTAAGTAGTTTTTGTATTCAACTCCCACATTGTAGCCGTTGCCTTGGCGCATTTCGGGAAAGTGCTCGTATCCGCCAAATATTGCGAACGAAGATTTTTCATACTTTTGGGCCGAGGCATTGAGCGAAAAAGCTGTAAGAATGGCTGTACAACTTAGGCAAAGTTTTGTGTGCAGATTCATAAAATGTAAAATAAAGAGTGGTAATAATATGTAAAAAGAGTGGTAATAATGTGTAAGAGTAATAGCAGAAGGCGCGTGCACAGATAAACTGAATGCCTGCTTTCAAGGTTCGACGAAACCAGTTTGTATCCTTTTGGTTGTGCAAAGATAGGAAGTAGAAACTATATCGAGATGCAGAGTTTTCTACTTTTGTTTTTTTTGTGATACTGTCTGCTATATTGCAAAATATACGTTTAAAAATAGGGTTATAATGTTCGGTTGCTCTATTGCCATGAGGCGAAAGGCAGGTATTCCGCTAGCTTGGAAAGCGGTGCATATTGTAGAAATTGTGTCCTATGTAAATCCAATCGTTCAGAGCCCAATGTTTCTGCTTCGGTGCCCAATGTTTCCGTTTCAGAGCCCCAAAATGCCGCTTCGGTGCCCAATTTTTCCGCTTCGATACCATCGGCCTTGCCGAACTATTTGTGGTTTGCTACTTTTGCAATGTAAAGCTTGATGCAGCTAGGTGCAACGCAGGCAAACGTCTCGGCCGGATAACATCGTACGGATGGAGAGTCTGGTGGCTTGGTCTGCTTTACCTTGTCCGTCCCGAACTGCTTTACGGCCCGTACCTCTAAGGTGGAGTAAGAGCCGGCAGTGCACGTACTAAAAGGGCACTCTTTTCCCGAGGGCACCGTTTGCCTTTGTCCTCCGGCCTGCACAACATCGGGCCGGGGGGATGGAAGATATTCGAAAGCAGGCAGTGTGCGACAGACAGGGCTTGCGTAAGGTTGGAATATACTAAGCAAAACGCTTCAGTGCCGAATATTTCCGTTTCAGAGCCCAAAAATGCCGCTTCGGTGCCCCCAAGGTTGCGTTATTTACGCGGGATGGGTACTTTTGCGGTGCTTTGAGTACTCCTCATCCTCAGTTTCTGGAGCCGGGAGTACCCTTCTAAACACAAAGAGTCAACTTAAAACAATTTATTTGATGAACATGAAGCATTTGATGCAGCGATTGCTCCTTCTCCTTCCGCTCCTGACCCTTGGAGGCTGCACGGACGACGAGGTAGAAACTCCCAACTATTACGTAAAGTACGAAGTCTTTGCATTACCTCACGACAAAATGACTATCTATTACATGGACGAGTACAGCCACATGAAGCTCGTAGAGGAAACCTTGCAGACCGGCTATTTTGAGCGCGTGGTAGGTCCGGTTAAGTCGGGCTATAAGGCTGCTATGGTTGTCAGCCGCAAGGGAGACTCAGGAAGTTCAGAAAATTCGGGAAACGCTGAACGTTTGGGAAACTCAGCCGAAAAATTGCAAATATCCGTATCCGTAGCCGGTGAACCCTATGTGGTGAAGCAAAGCGGCAAACATTATTACGAATTAACTTATCAAATACCTTAAACGAAGTTCTTTGGCAATGAAACGCTTAACTTGTTTAGCCCCTATGATCGGGGCGTTCGCACTTACTTTTAGCATGAGTTCGTGCGCTGACGACGAAGAAACGTGGAAACCTCAGGATGCTAATTACTGGGGATATTTTGATGGAGAAATCAATGGCGAGAAAATGCATTTGCAGAATACTCACTATAAAGATTACATCAATAAAGGACCTCGGTATACACACAGTAATAAGTTTGTCGATAGTAAGCGGGCCTACTATATCCATATCAATGTACTTGACAAGAAGGATATTCGCCTTCGGTGTAATTTAATGCAGTTCGAAGTAGGCACTCAGTATATAACCGCTTCTATTCCGTCATTTTCGGAGCAAGACGATTATAATGCAGTCAGTTGCTGGGCAACGGATAGCACCGGTGTTTGCAATAAATTCGATGTAAAAGCATCCCGCCCGGTCAAGTTAGAAATCACCGATATAAAATATTTCTACGATGACGATGGCAACGCCTATACCCTACAACCTAAACTGATAGAAGGAAACATCGACGCCGTGCTGTATCGCGGCAATGATTCTATTTCTATCAAAGGACACTTTGAAACTAAGTGATCTAACTCCCGAAAGTTGTCTTTCGGATTTGCTTCTCCGCTCACCTTTCACTAACTTTAGATAAGTTAGGATGCGGTTCGGGATAATCAACTCCCGAAAGTTGGCTTTCGGATTTGCTTCTCCGCTCACCTTTCACTAACTTTGGATGCTGATGAAACTAAAAACATATTTGACAACCTGGCTGTGGACTGCCATTTTGATGTACATCCTCTACGATGTGGTATGGCTTCTGGCCGATCCCGAAGAATTCAACCTCTTGCTCGAAGAGGGCGGCACCATTCTGTGGGTCGACCTCTGCTATTGCTTTCTGTTTGCCTACTACAACCTCAGCTTCGGCAATCAGCTTTTCAGGAGTGCCCTCCTGAAAAGGTTCGAGCGAAAGAAAGTATTGGTCATCAGTTTGATTTTCCTTTTGGCCAATACCTTTATGGCCTTTGTGGTTGAAAATTTTTTAGACATGGCTTTGCTCGACATTTCCGACCGCGAAGTTTGGGGCAATGCCTATCTCATGGGGTTGATATCGACCGTGCAGTCGCTCATTGTGGCCGTTGAGTATTATTACAAGGAGTCGGAGCAGAAATATGCCGAGAACCGCCGGCTCGAGATGCAGTTGCTCAAGACGCAGATGAACCCCCATTTCGTGTTCAACAGCTTGAGCATTCTGGCTGGCCTCATCAGCATCGACCCCCGGCGGGCGGAGGATTATGTCATCCGCTTCTCGCGCATTTACCGCCACATTCTGAAACATATCGAAAGCGATATCGTGTCGCTCAGCGAGGCCTTCAGTTGGCTGGACGATTACATGGCCCTGCTGCAGTTGCGCTACAATCACATAGCACTGATGGTTGAACCTATGGAGCGCCCCGCCAACGAGTACATTCTGTCGCAGAGTTTGCAGGTGTTGGTCGAGAATGCTGTGAAGCACAATGCGCTGAACCGCAACGAGCCACTCACCATTACCATCTGCCGCCAGAACGACCTGCTTGTGGTGCGCAACAATTTGATTGCTCCTACCTGCCAAGTGGAGCAGTCCATCCCTTCGCACAAGTTGGGCCTGGACAACCTGGCTAAGCGGTATCTCATCAAGTTCGGCAAAGAAATCAGAATCGAAAAGACGTCCGATACCTTCTCTGTGTATTTACCCATCGTAAAGCAAAACAGCGTAAAATGAAAAAAGTATTGATTATCGAAGATGAGCGTATCAGTGCCCTCCGGCTGGCCAAACTTATTCGCGAGATAGACGATACTCTGGAGGTGGAGGGCCCCCTGACCAGTGTGGCCGAGGTGGTTGACTACCTGCGCGGGCACAACGATTACGACCTTGTGTTTGCCGACATCCGGCTCTCCGACGGCGATGTGTTTACAGCCTTTCAGGAGGTAATGCCCTCGTCATTTGTTATTTTTACTACGGCCTACGACGAGTATGCCATGCAAGCCATCAAGAGCCACGGCATCGACTACCTGCTCAAACCCATTGACGAGAAGGAACTCCGGCAGGCCATGCACAAGGTGTCCTTGGGTACCCATGCAAACACGGTGCAGGTGCAGCAGGTGGTAAGTGGCATTGTGCGCTATAAGGAGCGGCTCGTGGTGTACAAGGGCGATGAAATTATTCCGTTGCAGGTGTCGGATATTCTTTATTTTTACAAAGATAGCCGAGGCCTGAGTTGCACCACCACGCAAGGCGAGCAGTACCGCCTGAGCAGCACCATGCAGGAGCTGGAGGAGCAACTCAATCCCGATAAGTTCTTCCGCTTGAACCGCCAGTACCTCATTCACATCCGGGCTCTACAGCGCATCACCCCCTTCTTCAATGCCAAACTTAAGGTGCAGCTGCTCCATTGCAGCGACGACGAAATATTTGTGAGCAAAGAGCGGGTAACCCTGTTCAAGTTATGGCTGGAACAATAAGGAGCGCCCCCGCGCATTTACGGCTGCGTGCAAGCATTAATCTTTCATATTCTTGATGGTTTCGATATACGTTTTTCCCGAAAAGTAGAACTGCAGATAAACAGTGAAGGCCGTGCCCAGCCAGCCGATAATGGGTATAAACGTGAGCACAGTGTCAATGGCAAGGGCTATGAACACGTTGACAATGAATCCTACAATGATGCTGCTCCAGTTAAACGGATAGCATGCCCTTTTGTTCAAACTTACATACATATCCCAAAGGATGATGCAGTAAATAATCAAGTCGAGGCCGAAAAGGGGCAAACTCATAACAATTGCAGCCCAAAATGCGTGGTTGCGAACAATCTTTGCGGTGTCTTTGTCAAACATTTGGTCGCCATAGTTGGCGAACTGATTTTGTAACATAAGCGAATTCTATAATTTAGCACAAAGGTAGTGCAGCCATACCCCGGTTAATGCGGGGCATAGCATTCATAAAAGTGTTTCAAAAAAATAATGAGGGTGATGGATGTGCAAAGATATAAAAAATATTTTGTGCATCTGTATTGGTAGGTTGTTATTTGCTGACTTTACATAAGGAGTGTATATATTTTGTATTTGGCTACGGTATGATTACATATTGATTGGTCTTTGTGTTTTTAGGAAAACAGATACTTGGTATATAGCATTAAAAGGAATAACTTTGTAGTTATAGATTGTTTAACCCCCAATTTATTCGATGAAAGCGTATATTAGTTTTTCGGAAATCCAGTCTTTGATTCAGTTAAAGACAAAGCAGGAGATAGCCTTTACAGCTACCAGTGAACAGAGTTTGAAGATTGAAACTAAAATTAAAAAGAAACTGCCTCTTATCGGCGAAATCGGAAAAACGGTCGGAATGGAAGTGACTGTAGAGCGCATTGTTGGAAACGACATCTACCTGAAGTACGAGGGAGGACTGGGCATTGATATGATTATCAAGGGACTTCTTACCTTTGTAACAGCAATTTCTACCCAAAAGATTATTGAGAAAGAGCAAGATAACGCACTCGTAGTGCATCTTGACCAAATTGAGCAGGCCCAAAAAGCCTTAGAGATGTTTAAACTCTCCGCCATTAAGTTCCAAATGGAGGGTATTGAAGCCGAAGTTCGCTTTAAATTGAACGAAAAGTAGGCAAAGGCATAATCGTGCATCTTTTTTACTGCCTAATCCGTAATATGAACTGCGTTTGTGCTGTAGTCAGCACAACAGGGTCATGCCAATAACCATCAAAGCCGCCGGAAGTGTACACTTCCGGCGGCTTTGATAGTAAAAGAAAAATAAAAGTTGTTTTACGACAGGCAGTTGGTTAATATCTGGTAGACGTCCTCCTCGTTCAGCGGAGCAAAAATCTGCGGATTGTCCAGTCCTTCGTTTACGGCTATGTGGTGAGCAATTTCGTGCAGGCGGCTCTCGTCAATGCCCACCTCACCCAGTGTCATAGGCATGTGCATCTCGTCCTTGAAAAAGGCGTATGTGCGTTCAATGGTTTGTTGGGCAATGGCATAAGCCTCCTGGTTAGCAGGAATGCCGTAAACATTGACACCGAATTTAACAAAGCGGTCGATGGTGCGGTCGTTCAGAATATGTTTCATCCAGCGTGGAGTAACAATAGCCAGTCCCTCGCCGTGTGTAATGTCGTAGAAGGCCGACAAGGCATGTTCAATGCCGTGCATGGGCCATCCCGAGGCTCCCGCTCCCAGGTTCAGCAGTCCGTTGCAGCCAAAGGTGCAGGCCAGCATCAGTTCGGCGCGTGCCTCATAGTCGTTGGGCGATTGCAGGGCAAGGGGGCCAAACTTCATGAGCGACTTGAGCAGCGACTCGCAAAAACCGTCGATAACCGAGTTGGCCGGAGCCACAAAATACTGTTCCATCACATGGTTAAAGGCATCGGCCACTCCGGCTGCCGTGTGTTTGGCATTGACCGTAAAGGTATAAGTGGGGTCGAGGAAGGAGCAAACCGGAAAGAGCAGCGGGTGCAGATAGGCCACCTTATCGTTGGTTTCGGTGCGCGAAATCACACCCCCGCAGTCGTATTCGCTGCCGGTAGCTGCCAGTGTCAGAATGTCGACAATAGGCAGTGCATCCTTGGTAGGCACCTTGTAAGTAATCAGGTCCCAGGCATCGCCCTCGTATTTGGCAGCCGCAGCAATAGCCTTGCAGCAGTCGAGCACCGAGCCGCCTCCCACCGACAGAATCACCTCAATGCCCTGCTCCTTGCAGATGCGAGCCCCTTCAATCACACTGGGGTTGTACTTCGGGTTCGGTTCAATGCCGCTCAATTCGTATATTTCGAAATCCTTGAGCAGTTCCTTCACCTTGTCGTAAAGTCCGATACGTTTGATGCTTCCGCCGCCGTAGGCCAGCAGCACTTTTCGTCCAATGGGTTGCATCACTTCGGGCAACTGTTCCACCACGCCTTGGCCAAAAATCAGTCGGGTCGGCGTATGATAATCAAAATTCAGCATAGGTCAGCCATCATTTATGTTCAACATTTTTCGGACATCATGTCCATTGGCAAAGATAGTGAAAGGCGAGCGGAGTGGCAAGCCTGAAAACGTAGTTTTCAAAGGATTCCACTCCCGAGCCGCCTCCTATCTTATGTAAAGATAGTGAAAGGCGAGCGGAGTGGCAAATCCGAAAGCTTGCTTTTAAGGATATGATACGGCGCAAAGCCCTTCAACTCCCGTTCTTACCGCTTGCTGCACAGCGTAATAGCCAACGAGCAGAGTGTCAGTGCCATGCCGACGGCAGTAACCCCCATCCATTCCGCCTGTTCCCAGCAAGTGCCGGCCAGCAATGTGCCCAGCGAGCCACCGGCAAAGTAGGTAGTCATGAAGATGGTATTGACACGGTTTGAGGCCGAAGGGCACAGTTCAAAGATACTGGTCTGGTTGCTGAGCTGGATGCACTGCATGCCAATATCAATGAGCAGCACACCGGCCACGAGGCCCGCGTAGCTGTTGCCACCGGCCGAAACACAAATCCAGGCCAGCAGTATCAAGGCACATCCCACAAGGTTAAAGCGCCTGACACCCACTTTTTTTACATACTTGCCCACCGTTGAGGCTGTCAGCGCACCGGCAATGCCGCAAAGCCCCAAGTAGCCCACCACGTCGCTGCCGGCATAAAATGGTGCCCCCGCCATTTTAAAAGCCAGACACGACCACAAGGCCAGGAACGACCCGAAGGCCAACCCCGAACGCAGCGCATAAACCCGCAGTGCCGGATAGTTGCGCACCAGGGAAAAAAGCGACCCCATGAGCTGACTGTACCTTCCGCTGAAGGTGGGACGTATATCGGGCAATACCCTGAGCACCACTACCGCGCACACCACCATCAGGCCGGCAGCTATGTAGTACATGGCCCGCCAGCCCAGCACCTCGCCCATAAAGCCGCTCACTACGCGCGAGGCCAGTATGCCCGTGAGCAAACCCGAAATAACGATGCCCACATTTCGCCCCTTATGCTCCGGTCGCGAAAACTGCGAGGCTATCGGCACAAATATCTGGGGTATCATCGAGCAGATGCCGGTCAGGAGCGAGGCTGCCCATATCAGGTAGATGCTTGTGGCCGAGGCAATGGTGAGCAGGGCAATGACCAAAAGCCCAAAGTTGGTCAGAATAATGCGCTTGCGCCGGTAAAGGTCGCCTAAGGGCACGATAAACAGCAGGCCGAGTGCATAGCCCATTTGGGTAATCATGGCCATGAGGTTGGTTTGAAACTCCGATACCCCCAGGTCGCCGCTAATCAGGCCGAGCAAAGGCTGGTTGTAATAAAGGTTGGCCACCGAAGCACCTGCCACAATGGCGAGTGTCCACAAAATTGAGGCCGGAAGCCCTTGGTTTTCGCGTAAAACTGATTTCATTGCGTGTGTTGTTTGCTGTATTTTGCAGATATTGCTGACAGGCAGCCCCCATCATCCTTCTGACCACGGTGCACACCGGATTGCCGGGGCGTTCCACCCTTGCATGAAAGGCTAAGGACTGCCGTAGCACATACAAAGTTAAGCATTCCCTTACTAAAAAGCCCCGTACAGCTTGGTTAAATACCGCTTGCCGTTTGCTTGAAGCGAGCGTCGGGGGGGATAAAAATCGGCCTCCGGTGTAAATATTGCTTCCCGAAATCCAAGAGGGGGTGTTGAATTTTTTAAGGCAGTTCACAAAAATCCGTAAGTCCTTATTGTTTTTCGATGAGGTATCCCCCGTGTGATGTGCCTGATTTTGCTTTGTCATACTTTGCAGCCATCTTCTTCTTGGGGCATCCGGCAACCCTCATACCGACAGCAGCTGTTTAAAGGGTATGCTGCTTGGGCCTATTGTCCGTTAGTCAATTTTTTATTATCAGATTTTTGCCTGTTATCTCCAAAATAACATTTTGTAAAAAAAACACAAGTAAAAGTATGGAATATCTAAATTAAGGCGTATATTTGCAACATGAATAATGATAGGTGTGGCTATTTTGTAGTGATATGCTATTCAGTAGCTGCTTGTTCACCATGTTTAACCTCTCAAGGCCGTGTACAGCGTTGTGAGAAAGTAGTTATTCCTTAACAATTAAAATTTACGAACTATGAAA
>Juniper_p1__coassemble_1046_pt1 | contig 12225 bp, 6 predicted proteins | sample Juniper_p1__metabat2_high_PE_029 | metagenome-assembled genome bin Juniper_p1 | reverse complement strand
ATTGAATACCCGTCTTTAGTTTGTACTGAATTCCATTTATCACTTCAGTTATGTCTGCTTTGCAGGTAAATCCACGTTTTGCCACTGACAGATAGGGGAGAATTTCCAAAGTTATTGTATCTTTGCTGAGTACTTGGTACATATGGGAGATTTGTAACTTATTGTTTGTGGTAAAACAAAGATACAAAAATCTCCCATTTTATATTTTCTCAATAAGTTTAGATGACTTCAATGAGTGAATCCCTCGAAAGAATAGAGTCAACGAATTTATTAGGGTATGTCCATAAGCCTTCAAGATGTTTGTCGTCCGTGTAGAAATGTGGTACAGCATTTCCGTACTTGCCAGTAGTAGTCCGATAAAATGCTACAATTCGTTTTGGTATGTCGCATAATATTGGCTTTACGACAGGCATTTGGAAAGTTCCTGTAAAGTCAAGGTTCTGACACAAGCCATGGTGTAGTATGCCTAAGTGGTCAGGCACTTGGGCACTAATAATTTCATGAGAGGTGGACACCATAGCATTCCATTCGTCCTCGTTGAAAAGTCTGTTATCCGTCATTTTGGTCATCTTTTAAACCTTAAAATGATAAAAACTAATAAAAAACTTTCGATTAACGAGTCTGAAGCATCAAAATTACAAATAGGATTACTACCTTTGCAACTAAATTCGTACGCTTCGTCCTCGGTTATAGGTAAGACTAGTCGCGCCAATCGAGAATACAACGACTTACAGCCTCTTGCTATTTGCCGATAGCTTGAGGCCTTTTTCGTCTTATAAGCGTTATCCCGTCATAAACCTCCTTTTATTAATTGATGAAATACCCCTTTGGGAAGACAAATTCATTTGAGAATTGCATGTGCCATTTTCAACTGGCAATATGTATGTATCTCGATTCTCAAGGTTCAGTATATCTTGTACTTCCTCTATTCTTACAGTCTTTACGTTTAACTGATTACAAATTCTTTCTGTAACGTCGTCAATAACAACTATAGAATAATGATTGCTCAACGCGTAAAACAAAGCAGAACTATCATTAAATCCTATTGCTTGTAGAATAGTAGAATTATCGTAGAAGAATTCCAGAAAACGTTCCATTTCTTTTCCGTTAAAGGAGCTAATCGAAACGCTTGACAAATCCAAAATGGGTACAGAACATGCATGCTTTATGATACCAGTAGTATGTAGCTGATAACACTGTTTGAGTCTGCTCTTATACTCGACTAACCGTTCTATTGCGGCAGACGGAATCACCAAATCCAAATTCTCCTGTTTCATTAGAATGCGAGTGATTGAGATTGAACCTCAGAAACAGGTAAGCTTAAGAATTCCGCTGCCCTACTTGGCGTTATTAGCTTCTGAGCTAAGGCGCTATACACCATGTTGGTGTAGGTTACAGAATCAGAGATACTTGAATTCTCTTTTTCTTTAAACCTACTTTCTTCTACTTCTGATTTGAACTTTGAGTTCATATTCTTCTGAATGCAAAAAGATCTATGCCGCTTATCGCTAATAATTGACAAGCTCTTAAGCGAGTACATGATAGCATCTATAGAAATGCCATAAGTGCATTGCAGTGAAATAAGCTCTTGAAATGATATTTTAGATTTTGTACCAAAAGTATCCACAAGTACTTGGGAGGGCAATAACATTTCTGAAGCAAATACATTGCATAGCTTCTCTTTTTCATTTTGAGATAACGTTGTATCAAATGCATTATTAGCTAGCAAATGTGCAAATTCATGGAGAGTAGTCAAACGTTTACGCTCAATATGCTTCTTTTCATTATTAAGAACGATAACCCAAATTGAATCGTTGGCGGCTCCACTTACGCCATCAAATCCATCAGGGCCATCCACCTCAAAAACTTTTATTCCATGTTGAATAAGTAACTCTTTCGCATTTTCAATAGGGGCATTGCCTAACTCCCACTGAACACGAATGTTCTTTGCCAACTCTTTCATCTGCGCAGCAGAAGAAATTACAGGGAAAATCTCGGTCTTATTCGAAGCATTGTCAACTGATAGTATCTTTTCAATTTCAAGATAACGTTCCACCTTATCTTGAATTTTTGAAACAAGAGAGGACTCGACTTTTGCCTTAACGCTTGATTTCTTTCGAAACGATATATTAATCTCACTCATATCAAAAGAAAATGGGCGAAAAAAATATTCCATTGAAACCTTAAGTGCATTTGCAAGTTTCTCTAATATATCACTACCTGCCATCGCTTTACCAGCTTCGTATTTAGAGATGGTCTGCTTTGACACAGCACCACCTGTCTTATTTGAGAGTTCTTCCAATGAGAGCTTCTCTTTCTGTCTTGCCAATTTTAGGCGCCTTCCAAATATTTCTTTTGAATTTATCATAAATTAATCCATTTAATGCGACAGAGATACAATAAATATTTCAAATGTCGCACGTTTTACCGTGATTTTTTTATTAGAATCATCGATTTTAAAGACAAGACTGATTGTTTTTTACGCTTTTGAAGTTTTAAGAAGCCATCGAACTTCACGTTTAGACCATAATACAAGAGGTGAGAGTAATTCCAATAGAGGAACCTCCCACCTTTTAATTTCTATCAATAAGGAATAATTGAAGAGATAAGTGTCAAGTTGTTCAACCTTATAGTCATTTAAGTACTGTGCCAAATATGCGCCAAATAAGGCTACAATACGCTTCTCAGAAGGATATATACAGAGATATAAAGAAGCATAAACAAAAATAGGAATAGCAAGAAAACTGTTGGTTTTCAAGCTATTCCTATTTTATTGATTGCTATCGATTGTTATCGATATTTTTACTTACTTAACCTCCTCGAAGTCTGCATCCTGAATATCCTCTTTGCCGGGCTTGGCTTCACTTTGCTGTCCACCCTGGAAGCCGGCATCGGGTCCGGGCTGTGCACCGGTTTGCTGGTACATGTCAGCACTTGCAGCCTGCCATGCATTGTTAAGTTCTGTTTTGGCAGCGTCGATAGCAGCGATGTCTTGAGCCTTGTGAGCATCCTTCAGTTTGCCAAGTGCAGTTTCGATAGCACCCTTCTTGTCGGCAGGCAGTTTATCGCCCAGTTCCTTAAGTTGGTTCTCGGTCTGGAAAATCATAGAGTCGGCCTCGTTGATTTTGTCAACGCGCTCACGCTCCTTCTTGTCGGCTTCAGCATTTGCTTGAGCCTCAGCCTTCATGCGGTTGATTTCATCCTCAGTCAAACCACTCGAAGCTTCAATTCGGATGGCCTGTTCCTTGCCGGTTGCCTTATCCTTAGCCGACACCTTCAAGATACCATTAGCATCGATATCAAAAGTTACCTCAATCTGAGGAACACCACGGCGAGCGGGAGCAATTCCTGCCAGGTTGAAGCGGCCAATGCTCTTGTTGTCGCGAGCAAACTGACGTTCACCCTGAAGTACGTGAATGGTTACTTCGGGCTGATTGTCCTCGGCTGTTGAGAATACCTGACTCTTCTTACAAGGAATCGTAGCATTAGCATCAATCAACTTGGTCATTACACCACCCAAAGTTTCGATACCGAGCGAAAGGGGAGTAACATCGAGCAATACGATATCGCCTACGCCCTGTTCCTTGTTCAGGATAGCACCCTGAATAGCAGCACCTACAGCTACAACTTCATCAGGATTTACACCCTTTGAGGGAGCCTTGCCAAAGAAGTTCTCAACCAAAGCCTGTACGGCAGGAATACGAGTTGAACCACCAACAAGAATTACCTCGTCAATATCAGCAGTCGAGAGTCCGGCACCGCTGAGTGCAGCTTCGCACGGAGCCTTGCAAGCTTCAATCAAATTGTGTGCAAGTGCCTCAAACTTGGCACGGGTCAGCGTTTTAACCAAGTGCTTGGGTACACCGCCTACAGGCATAATGTAAGGCAGGTTAATCTCGGTAGTAGTTGAGCTGGAAAGTTCAATTTTAGCCTTTTCAGCAGCTTCCTTCAAGCGCTGCATAGCCATAGGGTCTGCCGTCAAGTCGGCACCTTCATCATTCTTGAATTCTTGAACCAACCAGTCGATAATTACGTGGTCGAAGTCATCACCACCAAGGTGCGTATCGCCATTGGTTGAGAGCACCTCGAACACACCGCCGCCGAATTCAAGAATAGAGATATCAAATGTACCACCACCCAAGTCGAACACGGCAATCTTCATATCCTTGTTTGCCTTGTCAATACCATAAGCAAGTGCAGCAGCGGTAGGTTCATTCACAATACGCTTTACTTCAAGGCCAGCAATCTGTCCGGCCTCCTTCGTAGCCTGACGCTGCGAGTCAGAGAAGTAAGCAGGCACCGTAATAACTGCTTCGGTTACTTCCTGGCCCAAGTAGTCTTCGGCCGTTTTCTTCATTTTCTGCAGTACCATTGCCGAAATTTCCTGCGGCGTGTACTGACGTCCGTCAGCCTCGACACGGGCCGTATTATTGTCACCACGTACTACCTTATAAGGCATACGCGAAATTTCCTTCTGTACCTGATCGTAGTTCTCACCCATAAAGCGCTTGATAGAGTAAATCGTGCGCAGCGGGTTAGTTACGGCCTGGCGTTTAGCGGGATCGCCCACCTTACGTTCACCTCCCTCAACAAAGGCTACAACCGAGGGGGTTGTGCGCTTGCCTTCGCTGTTAGTAATAACGGTAGGTTCGTTACCTTCGAATACGGAAACACAAGAGTTTGTAGTTCCCAAGTCAATACCAATAATCTTTCCCATGATGTATTTCTGTTTTATTGTTTATTATTCTGTTTGAGTTGGTAGCGCCCGTTCATTGGGCGGTACACCCTCTTATAAGCAAGGTGCGTGCCAAAGCCTATTAAGCCATTAAAGTTTTAATTCTGCCAATTTGGCAGATAACATCATATACACACTGATTATCAATCAAATAAAGCATAAATCATAACCACAAAAGTTTTTTACCAATCCGTAATTTCTATTTTTATGTCAGCCCGTGTCAGCCAAATATGCACGACAGATGCTATTTCCACTGGTTACATCTTTGCATTTTGACAGCATCTTGCACATCCATCAGTGACAGCATCTTGTGCATCCATCCGTGACGGTGCAACCCGGCACTAAGCTCAAATAAACAGAGCAACACCGCATATCCCCTGTATGCTAAGGGTATGCGGTGCTGGCAGTATACAGGCAACAAGCCCTGCTGTGTTCAACAATACCTTCATATTCTTCCTTATAAATATACTACAGGTATTGTAACAAGACGTTGATTGCCTGCTTATTGAAAATAGATGCGCTTTACACGTCCGCTTACAGAGGTAAGCACTTCATAGGGTATGGTATCGAGCCAATCGGCCAACACCGTTACGGGGAGTTGGTCACCAAATATTTCAACCTGATCGCCCTCATGGCAGGATATGCCGGTTACATCAATCATGCAAACATCCATACATATATTTCCCACATAAGGGGCACGCTGTCCGTTCACTATGCAATACCCCTTGCGGTTACCAAGTTTACGGCTCAGTCCATCTGCATAACCAATCGGTATAGCAGCAATACGCGAGTCGCGCTCCACAATTGTGCGACGCGAATAGCCAATGCTATCGCCGGCTGGCACCTCGCGTATTTGCAGAATGGTAGTATGCAGGGCAGCAGCAGGATGCAGTTCGCGGTTGTCGATAGGATCTATGCCATAAAGCCCTAAGCCCAAGCGTACCATATCGAGATGGCGTTCAGGAAAACGCTCAATACCGGCACTATTGCAAATATGCCGTAATATTTTGTGCGAAAAGGCTTTCTGCAGCATCAGCGAAGCCTGGTCGAACACTTCGAACTGTCGGGCTGAGAAGGTATCAAAGTCGGGCGAGTCGGAACCAACGAAATGCGAAAATACGGAGCGCGGAATCAGTGCTGTTTGATGTTTAAGCCTTTCTATCAGTTGCGGAATATCCTTTTGTGGGTTGAATCCCAAGCGATGCATTCCCGTATCGAGTTTAATGTGAACCGGAAAACCTTGTATACCTTCTTTTTCGGCTGCGCGTATCAAGGCATCGAGCAGTTTAAAGCTGTAAACTTCCGGCTCGAGTTCATATTCAAACAAGGTATTGAAAGCCGACATCTCCGGATTCATCACCAAAATACCTGCTGTTACACCGGCCCGGCGTAACTCGGCCCCCTCGTCGGCCACAGCTACAGCCAGATAGTCCACGCCACGATCCTGCAATGTTTTGGCAATTTCTACCGAACCCGCGCCATATGCCGAAGCCTTGACCATGCAAGTGATTTTGGTTTCGGGTTTCATAAACGAACGGTAAAAATTCAGGTTCTCGGCTATGGCTTCAAGATTCACGTCGAGTGTCGTTTCGTGTACCCGGAGCGAAAGTGCAGCGGTCAGTTGCTCAAAGCCAAAACTGCGTGCTCCCTTAACGAGTACCATCTCGTCGCTCAGTGTATCGAGCAGTCCGCTTTTAAGCAACGCCTCGCTCGATACAAAAAAGTGCTTTTTCATCGGGAAGAGGTAGTGATACTGAGAGATTTCAGCACCCACCCCAATCAGTTGGTCAATCCCGCGTTTGGTTGCCATTTCGGCCACCTGTGCATAAAGTTCTACCGGCGGAAGGCCTGTTTGCAGAATGTCCGATAAAATGAGTGTACGCGACTTCTCGGTCTGTTCGGGACGACGGTTTATAAAATCGAGTGCAATGTCGAGCGAGGCCACATCCGAGTTGTACGAGTCGTTTACCACCGTACAGCCGCGTTGTCCTTGTATCACTTCCATACGCATAGCCACCGGCTCAAGTGCTGCCATGCGCCGTTCTATCTCTTCGAAGGGCACATGAAGGTACACGCATACAGCCAAGCAGTGCAAGCTGTTGGTTACCGAAGCTTCGTCGGTAAAGGGTATGTGAAAAGATGCCTGATGCCCTAAATAGGTATAGTTTACATAAGTGTTTTTACCGTCTTTCTTGATACTGTTAATGTAAAGGGCACGTTCGGGGTCACGCATCGACCAGGCTAAAATATCGCCGGTAAAATGTGCCACGCTTACACACTCACTGATTATGGGGTCGTCAGCACAATACACCATCACCTCAGCATCGCGAAAGAGACTGAGTTTTTCGTGACATTTCTCTTCGATTGAGGCAAAATTCTCCTGATGTGCCGGGCCGATGTTAGTCATCACGCCTATAGTAGGCTGTATCATGGCCCGGAGCGCAGTCATCTCGTCAGGACGCGAAATGCCTGCCTCAAATATACCTACCTGACTATGCTCATCGAGTAACCATACACTCAAGGGAACACCTATCTGCGAATTATACGAACGGGGAGAACGGGTTACGTTTCGGGTGGGCGAGAGCAACTGGTAAAGCCATTCTTTAACAACCGTTTTACCATTTGAGCCAGTTACTCCAATCACCGGCACATCAAAAGCTTCGCGGTGGCGTTCGGCCAGACGCTGTAAGGCCTTCAGCGGACTGGGTACGTGCAAGAAGTTGGCTCCCGGAAAGCAACTTTCACAGTTTTCGGGCAATGAGCCTACCACAAAGTTACGCACACCGCGACGGTAGAGTCGGGGGATGTAGCGGTGCCCATCACCCAATCGGGTACGCAAAGCAAAGAAAAGAGTTGTTTCGGGAAATGCCAACGAACGGCTGTCGGTTAACAGCCAAGCTATTTCGGCTGGACTTTGACCGAAACGGCGAGCGCCCATCAGGGCTACAATTTCTTCTATCGAATAGTGCATATGAGTCTATGCTGTTTGGTTTATCTACTTGCAAAAGTACAAAGTTCGTACGAAATGCCCTCTTTGCAGCCGTTCTATTTTCTGTGCGTTTACTTTATTTATATCCATGAACAGGGCCGGACCACTGCTATACTATCAAGGCTATTTACACTTTTTGCCAGTAATAAAGCATCGTGATGCTCCTACCTGATACCCCTTTCTCATTTCTCGACACAAGTATTTTTGCTGCTTCCCGAAGAGGCCATTGCCTTCGCATCAAACAGGCCGCTCTCCGTAAAAGTTTAAACGATGGCACAGGCTTTTTTGACTCAAATTACACATACAGTGCGGCACACATATGCTGTGCCAGGTAACTTTGTAGCCAATAATCAATAACTGCTGCAGAAAGATAGCCGCAGCAACGATGCTATCTGCGCGAAAATGCGTACCTTTGCATACGCAAACTAACAACCTATTTTATTTCCTAACTAACAATAGGCCTCCCCTACTCCCGGTATGCTGTGCCTATTTTCAAACTAAACATTTATATGAAACGTTTCATCCTGCCACTTGCAGGACTGCTCCTTTGCGGTGCAGGTTTTGCCCAGAACAACAACGTTCCTTTTGCCAATACCATTCAGGTAACGTCAACGGACAATCAGGCAGAAATCATTAACAAAGCAGCCCACGTAGTACCTACGCCCAACCAGCTCAGAGCACTGCAAAACGAGTTTATAGCCTTTGTACATATTGGGCCAAACACCTTTACCCGCATGGAATGGGGTAATGGTATGGAAGATCCTAAAATTTTCGATCTCAAAGAACTCGACACCGACCAATGGTGCGAGGCTATGAAGGCGGCAGGCATGAAAATGGTAATTCTTACCGTTAAGCATCATGATGGCTTTGTGCTCTGGCAAAGCCGCTACACCAATCATGGCATCATGTCGACCAACTTCCGAGGAGGAAAGGGCGACATACTCAAAGACCTTTCGGCTTCGTGCAAAAAGTACGGCCTCAAACTGGGCATTTACCTTTCGCCTGCCGACCTTTACCAAATCGAAAATCCCCAAGGACTCTATGGCAACGGAAGCAAGTACAGCATGCGTACCATTCCACGCGAAGTACCCGGCCGTCCTTTCAAGAACAAGACAAAATTCAAGTTCTACGTTGACGATTACAACGAATACTTCCTTAACCAACTCTTTGAACTGCTCACCGAGTACGGACCAGTTGAGGAGTTGTGGTTTGATGGTGCACATCCCAAGCAGAAGGGTGGCCAGCAGTACCAATACAAAGCATGGGAAGAACTGATTCGCACCCTCGCTCCCAAGGCAGTAAGCTTTGGACGTAAAGACATCCGCTGGTGCGGCAATGAGGCCGGACAAACCCGTAGCACCGAATGGAATGTACTGCCCTATCAGGAGAATCCCGATACCATGTCGCGCTTTCCCGACATGACTCCCGATGACCTCGGCAGCCGTGAGAAACTCTATACGGCCAAATACCTGCACTACCAGCAGGCCGAAACCAATACTTCAATACGCGAGGGCTGGTTCTATCGCGACGATGAACGCCAGCGTGTGCGCAGCACCGACGACGTGTTCGACATTTACGAACGTTCAGTAGGTGGCAACTCAACCTTCCTGCTCAACATTCCGCCCAACCGCGAGGGACGTTTCTCGCCTGCCGATGTCAAGGTCCTCCACGAAACAGGCGAACGCATCCGCGAAACATACGGCAAAAACCTGCTCAAGGGTGCCAAGGGCCCCAAGGCTTTGCTCGACAACAAGTACGACACCTTTGCCGAAATTACCGAACCCGTAATCATCACCCTCTCCAAGCCTGCCACCATTAACCGCCTGGTTCTGCAGGAACCGGTGGCACAACGCAGTGAACGCGTTGAAGAACATGCCATTGACGTCTGGATGAATGGGGAGTGGAAAGAAATTGTACGTGCCACAAACATTGGTTACAAACGCATTCTACGTCTGCCCGAAGTAACCACCAACAAATTGCGCATCCGCATCCTCTCTTCGCGCCTTACACCGGCACTCTGCCAGATATCGGCCCACTATTATGCAGCCCGTCCGCCACAGCTTAGCATTCAACGCTCTGCCGACGGCATGGTTAGCATCGTTCCGCGCAAGCAGGACTTTGGCTGGAAATCGCACGGAGTGAATGCAACCGAAAACCTGAGTGCCGGCTACGAAATATTCTATACAACCGATGGCTCTACGCCTACAGCACAGTCTACACGCTACACTGGCCCCTTCAATATGGAACGCGGCGAACTCAAGGCCATAGCTGTACTCAACAATCAAGTGGGTGCACTCATGCACGAGCAAGTTTGTCTGCCCAAAGCTGGCTGGCAAATGCTCACCAGCAGTACAGATGGCAAACATGCCGTAGCCGATGCTCTCGATGGAAATCCGCAAACCTATTGGATGAGCAGCAAGCAAGCTCCTCACTTCATGATGATTGCCTTCCCGAAGGAGCAGCAACTCAAAGGTTTTGCCTATACACCGCAGCAGGAACACAGCGAGGGCATGATGGCCAAGGGCGACATTTTGGTTAGCACTGATGGCGAACACTGGACCAAGGCCGAAAGCTTTGAATTCGGTAACCTTATTAACGACCCCACTCAGCGCTTCCACTTCTTTAAGCAACCGGTTAACGCCCGGTTTGTAAAGATTAACGTTACTGAGACCACTTCAAACAGCCCTTCGGTAGCTGTTAGCGAGGTTGACTTCTTCTAAAAAAAACGCCTTTAAAGAATAAAAGGGCCGACTCTCATTGAGGGAGTCGGCCCTTTATGGTATATCAGTAAAGCACTGGGATATGCTGATTGCTTGCACCGCCTGCAAGGCTACCATTGCCACAAGGCTGTGACCACATACACCGCTTTCAACTCAACTGATTCAAGCGGCATATGCGTATGCCTTGGGAGTGAAATACAAGGTTTCTTCTTATCGTCATACAACAACGAACCGCACGCCGGGTAAGGGTAACGAAGAAAAAAGCATTTCTTCCATACAGAGCGTACCATCACGGCCCGTTACTGGCTACACTCAGCACCAATACCACATCAATTATATGCTGCAAACAGGCTTGCATGAACGGGCTATCTTATAACCAACGGCAGCCGAAACAATACTCATAACCGGACTGAGCAGGTTGAAAAAACAAAAAGGCAGATAGGTGAGCGTAGCAACATTCAAAATAGTAGCCTGCGTCATGCCGCAACTGTTCCAGGGTATGAGCGGCGAAGTTACCGTTACTGCATCTTCGGTGGTACGGCTCAGCAAACGACTCTCGTAGCCTGCGCTTCGGTACGCTTCGCCAAACATACTTCCCGTAAGGATGATGCTGATGTACTGGTCGGCCGTTACCAAATTCATAAACAAACCAGAACATACCGTAGAACCGACCAAACGCAAACGGGTACGCATGAACTTAACGAATACGGCCATTAAACTTTCGAGCATGCGGCTGGCCGTCATAGCACCACCAAAACACATGGCACACAATATGAGCCACACGGTATGGAGCATGCCCTCCATACCTCGCGTAGCCACCAGTTCGGTAAGGGCAGGATGCGAGGTCTGCAGGTTTGTTGCTCCGTAGCAACTCATCATCACGCCCTTAAAAAGATTAGCTTCGCCACTAATTTCGCGCAGCACATCGGGCTGAAACAGCAGGGCTGCCACACAGGCCAGAGCTGTCGACAGCGTAAGGGTTATGATGGAGGGTATCTTACGGGCAATGAGCATACCTGTAATCAAGGGAACAATCAGAAGCCAAGGCGTAATGGTGAAACGCTGGTCAAGACGCGAGGTAAACTCCTGTATGTGAGTAGATGGAACTGCATCAACGCTTAGCCCCAAAAACGTAAAGAGTACCAAAGCCAACACCATGGCAGGCACCGTGGTCAACATCATATAACGTATATGCTTGAAGAGGGGAGTATCGGTTACAGAGGCTGCCAGAATGGTTGTTTCGGATAAAGGCGAAACCTTATCGCCAAAGTAGGCACCCGAAATAATAGCACCTGCTATCCAACCCTCATGAAAACCCTGCGCTTTACCAATGCCCATAAGCGCAATGCCAATGGTGGCAATTGTGGTCCAGGAACTACCAGTCATGAGCGATACCAGGGTGCATATCATGCAGGCTGAAGCCAGAAAAAAATCGGGATGAATAATGTGCATGCCATAATAAATGAGCGTGGGCACCACTCCGCTTACCATCCACGCTCCACTTAAAGCACCAATAATGAGCAAAATAATGATGGAGGTAGCCACACCGGTTATATTGCGTGTAATGGCTTGTTCATAGTCCTTCCAGGGAATGTGACAATAAACCATACCAATAAGTACACACACGGCGGTTGTGACTAACAAGGATATTTGACTACCGCCACTCAGGGCATCGCTGCCAAAAGTACGGATGGTAAAAAACAACATGGTAACCAATACCACTACTGGAATAAGCGCCACAAAGGGCGAAGGGAGTTTGACGGGTGTATTCATTATAGTCT
>Juniper_p1__coassemble_947_pt1 | contig 13289 bp, 7 predicted proteins | sample Juniper_p1__metabat2_high_PE_029 | metagenome-assembled genome bin Juniper_p1 | reverse complement strand
AGTCTATTGCACGCTGGGGATCAATAGCCTCAAGTTGTGTGACATAAAGCACCACCCCCCAGGCCACACAGGGCACAATGAGTTGCATAAAACGCTTGCGCAACATCGGAAGCACCGGACGATCGAGTGACGTACCAGAAAAATAACCCGATACCATCATAAATAAGGGCATATGAAAGGCATAGATAAAACGGTATACGGGTTCGGATTGCGGGTCTGTTGATAGAAAATACTGGATGACGTGTCCCCACACTACCAAAAAAATAGCGAAAGCTTTCAAAAGGTCGAACGATAAGATGCGCGATGCTGCCATATTATTATCACTTAATCGATAGAAAAGCACCAAGCAAGCGTTTCGCGGCACCATATCTGGCAAAAACTACTGTTGCCACTACACCAAATAACCTCTTGCTCCGGTCAAACGGAACAAAGATACAATAAGATACCTTCACTCCGCAGCAAATTTATTATTAAAAGTCTAATCCATTGAAAACAAATACGTTTCCTATGATTAGACTGTATCGTTGGAATTACTAATCTTAGTGCTGCAAAAAACCTAAACAAATTCCCACAATTACTATATGAAGACAAAAATAGCGATTAAAAATCAAAACATAACCTCTTCCGGAGGAATTTTTCTAGTAGAAAACCTTTTTAGGGTTTACTAAAAAATCGTTATCCTATCCACTCCATGTTTTTCCCATAAAAGTTTCTACCTTGTCAGGATGTCTTTGGGTGGCCCAAGGGAGCAATGGCATTCAATACCCAAGTTCTTGGTGGCCCCTAAATAATAGGATTCACAACATAAAACCCCATACACTTCCTTTTACCAGTACGACATTCAACACCCGGTGTAAAACGTAGTAAACCTGATGCAAAACTTTTAACACTGACCATCAGTCACAGCCACCCTCCTTGGCAACCACACACACCAAGCCCCATCATTGCAGGCTCAACAGTTGGGCACTCAACCAGTCGAATGGCTTTCGGAACGTTCGATTTTTAAGTAGTTTGATTGCTTAATCTGCTTTTCAATGCGCATTACTATACAAAATAAATTCATTACAAATGAGTGAAAATAACTGAATAACAACTTATTCACAGCCGAATGTGTTATCTTTGCACACGCAAGAGAAACTCAATGTAAAAAAAGACGTGCAGTAAAAGAGTTGATATTTGGAGAAATACTCTTTTTAAGACGTTATCGGCCATATACCGCAGTTAGCTGTTATTGCTGACTCGAGGTGCAGCCATCCCCTGGTTGCACCCGATAACCCGGAAATCCATAACAGGAAACTCCACCATTAAAAAGAACACTACTACACACAGTTGTCTACTTACCCTACCTCGGGAAACAGACCAATTACCATTACACCGGGTATTAGAGTCGCACGAGTCTGTCGACATCTAAATATCCCTTGTTCAAATAAACATGGCCAGCAAACTCCCCCTTTTTTATCTCAACCAGCAAATCCCTGCAGGAATCAACCCTCAACCAGTGTTGCCCTGTGGGGTTAAAGACTTGCTGCGAATATAAGTCAGGGAATTATCAATCATTCGAACAGCACTGAATTTATTCACACCCCTATACCTGTAAATAAAACAAGTCTACTAATATGCGATTGTATTCATCGAAAAAAGAAATCCGACTGAATAAAAAAGCCCTTTTCTTGACCACCATATGCATTGCCGTGGTCGTTGGCATCTATGTGTATCTCACCCACCGCCCCGCTCCCGCCCCACTGCCGCCTATTGTGCAAACGGCACCGGCTACTAAAGAGGACGTAAACATTTATGGCGAATATGTAGGACGCGTCCGTGCCCAACGCTTTGTTGAGGTACATGCCCGTGTTGAAGGTTACCTGGAGCAAATGCTCTTTGCAGAAGGCACTTACGTTAAAAAGAACCAGGTGCTCTTTGTAATCAATCCGGAACCTTACCGCGCTAAAGCCGACAAAGTGCGCGCCCAACTCAAAAAAGACCAGGCACAAGCTCAAAAAGCCAAACGTGACTTGGAACGCATACGTCCGCTCTACGAACAGAATGCAGCCAGCCAACTCGACCTAGACAACGCCATTGCTGCCTACGAAACGGCCGAAGCATCAGTAGCCATGAGCCGGGCCGACTTGTATCAGGCCGAACAGGAACTAGGCTACACCAAAGTTCTGTCACCCATATCGGGCCACATCAGTGAACGCCATGTTGACCTTGGTACACTCGTCGGACCTGGCAACAAATCGCTGCTGGCTACCATTGTCAAGAGCGATACCGTGCTGATTGACTTCAGCATGACCTCGCTCGACTACCTCAAGAGCAAGGAACGCAACGTAAACCTGGGACAAAAGGACTTGAACCGCTCCTGGCAGCCCAACGTATCGATTACACTGGCCGACAATACCGAATATCCGTATAAGGGACTGGTTGACTTTGCCGAGCCTCAGGTTGACCCGCGCACAGGTACCTTCTCGGTACGCGCCGAAATGCCCAATCCTAAGCGCGTGCTTCTGCCCGGACAGTTTACCAAAGTAAAACTCCTGCTCGACGTACGCGAAAACTCAACCGTTGTGCCCATGAAGGCGGTGATTATCGAGAAAGGCGGCGCTTACATCTACGTCATGCGCAAGGATATGACCGTTGAACGACGCTTTATAGAACTTGGACCTGAATTTCAGAACCACGTTGTAGTTGAACGCGGACTCATACCGGGAGAACAGATTGTTACCGAAGGCTACCACAAACTGACACCCGGCATGAAGGTGAGAGTAGCCGGCAGCAAAGCCAACCGCTAAGCACGTGCAACTACGGAGAAAGGCCTCAACCTCAAGAGGATAGCCTCCGCCAAACTCACTGACACATGAAAGTAAACTTCTTTATAGACCGGCCTGTATTCTCGGCCGTTATATCCATCGTGATCGTTGTGGTGGGCATCATTGGACTAACCATGCTCCCTATCGATCAATATCCGCAGATTACGCCGCCTGTAGTCAAAATTAGCGCCTCGTACCCCGGTGCAAGTGCACTCACGGTATCGCAAGCGGTTGCCACCCCCATTGAACAGGAACTGAATGGTACACCTGGCATGCTCTATATGGAATCGAACAGTTCGAACTCGGGCGGCTTTTCGGCCACTGTTACCTTCGACATCGACACTGACCCCGATTTGGCTGCCGTTGAAATTCAAAACCGTATCAAACTAGCCGAATCGCGCCTGCCAGCCGAAGTTGTATCGAATGGTATATCGGTTGAAAAGCAGGCAGCCAGCCAGTTGCTTACGCTCTGTATCACCTCGACTGACCCTAAATTCGACGAGATTTACCTCAGTAACTTTGCTACGCTCAATGTACTCGACCTGCTCCGCCGTATTCCTGGCGTAGGCCGCGTATCAAACATTGGCAGCCGTTACTATGCTATGCAAATTTGGGTACAACCCGACAAATTAGCCAGTTTCGGGCTTACGGTTGCTGACCTGCAAACAGCACTCAAGGACCAAAACCGCGAGTCGGCCGCTGGTGTGCTCGGACAGCAACCAGTCAAAGGACTCGACATTACCATTCCCATTACCACACAAGGACGTTTGTCGACCGTAAGCCAGTTTGAAGAGATTGTCGTACGTGCAGCTCCCGACGGCTCCATCATCCGCCTGCGCGATGTAGCACGCATCTCGCTCGAAGCACAATCGTATAACACCGAGAGTAGCATCAATGGTAAAAATGCCGCTGTGCTGGCCATCTACATGCTTCCCGGTGCCAACGCTATGGAAGTTGCCCAAAAGGTAAAAGACGCCATGAAGGAAATCAGTGCCAACTTCCCCGAAGGCATGAGTTACAACATTCCTTCGGACATGACAACCTACATTTCGGAATCAATCAGCGAGGTCTATAAAACGCTCCTCGAGGCACTGGTGCTCGTTATCATAGTAGTTTACCTTTCATTACAGAGTTGGCGGGCCACTCTCATCCCGCTGGTAGCTGTACCCATCTCGCTTATCGGTACTTTCGGCTTCATGCTGATATTCGGTTTCTCGCTCAACATCCTTACCCTGCTCGGATTAGTATTGGCCATCGGTATTGTGGTGGACGATGCCATTGTCGTGGTCGAAAACGTAGAGCGCATCATGGAAGAAGAAAACCTTCCACCCTACGAAGCAACCAAAAAAGCCATGGAAGGACTGACCGGTGCCATTATTGCCACTTCGCTTGTACTGGCTGCGGTTTTTGTTCCGGTTAGCTTCTTAGCCGGTATTACCGGACAGCTCTATCGGCAATTCTCGGTCACCATCGTTGTGTCTGTACTTCTCTCAACTGTTGTGGCACTCACACTTAGCCCGGTTATGTGTTCGCTCATTCTGCGCCCGGTTGACAAGACGAAACGCAAAAACATCGTGTTCCGTTATATCAATGCCTGGATAAACATTGGCAACAACCGCTACGTAGGCTTTATTACGCGTACCATCAAACACCCACGCCGCATTCTCAGTGCCTTCGGTATGGTGTTGATAGCCGTACTGCTCATTCATAAACTTTTGCCCACCAGTTTCCTTCCTGCCGAGGACCAAGGCTACTTTAAAATAGAGTTGGAACTTCCCGAAGGCACAACTCTTGAACGCACACGTACGGTAACGGAACGTGCCGTTGACTATTTAATGAAGAATCCGGCCGTTGACTATGTGCAAAGTGTAGCAGGAAGCAGTCCGCGAGTTGGCAGCAGTCAGGCCCGAAGCGAACTAACGGTAATTCTCAAGCCTTGGGAAAAACGCGAAGGTACCTCGGTCGACGACTTGATTGCTCAGGTTAAAAAGGATATGGCCGAATATCCTGAATGCAAGGTCTACTTCTCTACACCACCAGTTATTCCGGGTCTTGGCAGTTCGGGCGGTTTCGAAATGCAACTCGAGGCTCGCGGCGAAGCCACCTTCGACAACCTGGTACAAGCTACAGATACCCTTATGTACTATGCATCCAAGCGCAAAGAACTCTCGGGGTTGTCCTCTTCACTACAAGCTGACATCCCGCAGCTCTACTTTGACGTTGACCGCGATAAAGCAAAATTTGCAGGTGTTCCCTTAGCTGATGTCTTCTCAACCATGAAGGCATATACCGGTTCGGTCTATGTAAACGACTTTAATATGTTTAACCGCATATATCGTGTGTATATCCAGGCCGAAGCCCCCTATCGCGAACACCAGGACAACATCAACCTGTTCTTTGTACGTGGTGCCGGAGATGCTATGATTCCACTTACTTCAATTGGTACTACATCGTACACCACCGGCCCCGGAAGCATCAAACGCTTTAATATGTTCAACAGTTCGGTAATTCGCGGCGAAGCAGCCGATGGCTACAGTTCAGGACAGGCCATGGAAATTATGGAACAAATTGCACGAGAACACCTACCCGACAACATAGGCGTTGAATGGAGCGGACTATCCTATCAGGAAAAACAAGCCGGAGGACAGACTGCCATGGTTCTCACCTTGGTATTCCTCTTTGTATTCCTTTTCTTAGCTGCGCTTTACGAAAGCTGGATGGTACCTGCTGCCGTACTCATCTCGCTGCCAGTAGCAGCCCTCGGTGCATACCTTGGTGTTTGGGGATGTGGACTGGAAAACGATGTTTACTTCCAAATTGGACTGGTAATGCTTGTAGGTCTTGCAGCCAAGAACGCCATTCTGATTGTTGAATTTGCCAAGGAACAAGTAGACCGCGGTGTTGATATCGTACAAGCAGCCATTCATGCCTCTCAGCTACGCTTCCGCCCTATCTTGATGACCTCTTTGGCTTTCATCTTGGGCATGCTGCCGATGGTTATAGCCTCCGGACCGGGTTCTGCAAGCCGCCAAGCCATCGGTACTGGCGTATTCTTCGGCATGATATTCGCCGTTACCTTCGGCATTCTGCTTGTCCCCTTCTTCTTCGTACTCATTTATAAAATGAAACGCAAGATGAAGCGAAACAAAACCATAACCCAACAAGTACCTAAGCAATGAAGCAATACATATTTCCTATACTCATTCTGCTCTTCGGTCTTAGTTCCTGTAAACTGGGAAAGCATTTTGAGAAGCCCCAAATGGAACTTCCCGAAAGCTTGAGCATCAAACAAGCCCCCGGCGATTCTTCGTCAATAGCCGACCTTTCGTGGCGCGAAATTTACCCAGACTCAACTCTACAGGCACTTATCGAAAGAGCACTTGTACACAACAAGGATATGCTGATTGCCGCAGGACGCGTCAAAGAGTTAGCTGCTCTTAAACGCATCGACTTTGCCAATCTTTTTCCACAGGCGAATGCCAATATCTATGCCGAAAAGGATGGCAGCAATTATGGTGGCAACAATTACAAGAACGATCCGGAATTTGGTGCCAAGGCAAGTGTAAGCTGGGAACTCGACTTATGGGGTAACCTTCGCTGGGCTCGCGACAAAAGCATGGCCGAGTTTATGAGCAGCATCGAAGCACAGCACGCACTACGCATGAGCATCATAGCCGAAGTGGCAGCCGACTACTTTGAACTTGTGGCTCTCGACCATGAGTTGGCTATTGTCAAACAAACACTCAAAGCACGCGAAGAGGGTGTAAGGCTGGCCAAACTTCGTTTTGAAGGTGGTCTGACTTCAGAAACTTCCTTCCAACAAGCCCAACTGGAATATGCACGCACGGCCACTCTCGTACCCGACCTTGAACGTAAAATTTCGCTGAAAGAAAACGAGATAGCCTTCCTTGCAGGCGAATATCCCTACCGCATTGCACGGTCCAGCCGTCAGTACGAGGTACGCCTTCCGGCCACTTTACCCGTAGGTCTTCCCTCAACCTTGCTTGAACGACGCCCGGATGTACGCCAGGCTGAACAAAAACTCATTGCGGCCAATGCAGCAGTAGGAATTGCATATACCAATATGTTTCCGCGCATTACACTGACAGCCCAATATGGCATAGAGAATGCCGAAGTTACAAACTGGTTTAAATCGCCAACACATTTTCTCAGTGCCAAACTTCTCACGCCTCTTTTTGCAATGGGCAAGAACAGGGCTTTGCATAAAGCCAAGAAAGCAGCTTACGAGCAAGAATGCTACAGCTACGAGAAAACGGTACTTACTGCATTCAAGGAAGCACGCAATGCCATTGTTGACTTCAATAAATACGAAGATATTTGCGAATCGCGCATTCAACTGGAAAAGTCCGCGAAAATAACCATGGATTTGGCTCAGTTACAATACATCAATGGTGTAATCGGCTACCTCGACGTACTCGATGCCCAGCGTAGCTACTTTGACGCTCAGATTGGCTTAAGCAATGCCATCCGCGACAAGCAACTCTCGCTCGTGCGCCTCTATAAAGCATTGGGCGGTGGCTGGCAACCAACAGACTACTAAAACTCAAATTCTTTGAATAATACTTTTATCTAACAAAACCGGCGGCTGGCATAAAATTGCCAGCCACCGGTTTATTGTATAATATGTTTAATCACTTACTGCACAAAGTGCATATACTCAATTGCCTGTCCTGAAATATCCGCTACCCTTTATTGGATTATATTTGATCTTTTACTTCCTGATAGTCAATGGATTTATTAGGCATATTGACACTAACGGGCCTGCGTCCTCCCTGGAAGTACCAAACCACTCTTAAACCTATGGCCGGAACCGGAGTGGTGTACTTCATACGTATCAACTGATTGCCAGACATTCTATCTACTGCCCGCCGACGCCCGCAGGCTGTAAAATTGGCAATCAGCTGCAGCCTGTCTTGCAAGAAGGTTTTATACAATGTACCATCTACTTGATAAACTGTGTGATAAGTTCGATCGTAAGAGTGGTATGTTGGTTCGACAAATGCACTGAGGCTTCCGCCCCACCCATACTTAAGGTTCAGTGAGGTATTGAACGAATAAAACTGTCTGAAGCGTTTACTGTTATAATATACCCCACCAATTTCACTGTTTTCCTTTATTAATGAAAACCTACCAGTGAGTTTTACAGTCCAACACTTAAAAAAGGTGTTTGAAAGCTCTGCGCCCAACATATAAAAGCCCGTTTTATGTGCATTAACCGGTTTGGTACAAAACACTCCACTCTGCTCCGCATCATTTGTGGTTTGCCACTCTATATTATTGCGCGTTTGGTCAACATAAGCCATCAGATTGATGCGATGCTGCAACAACGACAGGCCAACGCTTGCCATATGAGATGAAGGTGCCTTCAACTGCTTATTGCCTACACTGTAGTTATAAGCATCTGCCCAAACCTTCTTTTCGGAGATGGCATCATAGGGTACTTGCGCAAGGGTATGTTTGTAAAGAAGCGTTAGCTGATTTCCGTTATCTCCAAAGGGAATCGTAAATTGTGCTGTGGGATTGAATGCCGAATGTCTAACTGTCAGTTCATTTCTGATTTTCAAAATATTCATCTGCCAATTTAGTCCGCCATAATATCTGATGCGCCCCAGTCTACCCTGGATACTGGCATAGGGCATGGGTATTTGTGTTTGATTTTGCTGCTTAAGCAATTTCAAATTATTATTAACTTGATTGTAAGCCACTCCCACATTCAACACATGCTTATCGGCCAAAGGTTGCTGAAAGTCGGCCGACATTTGGTAAATGTTGCTCCTATTTTCATCCACATACTTTTTTATTTCCTGTGCACTCTGTTCAGGCTGCTGATCGGGATATAAAAATTGGTCATTATCGCTGCTCCACTTCATCCATGCCCCCTTGACAAGCAATTTGCTGCCCTTATCATTAAACTGGCCCGTATAATTAACAGCCAATGAGTGGTAATGGCTTTTGGCATCGGCCAACATGAGCAACAACCTGCTGTCTTCGTAGCTAAACCTATTGTCCAATTTGTCAAAACCGGTATACCAACTTAACTGAAGTTGATGATCAGGAGTAAAATCGTATCCCAAACTCAACATATTTTGAAATCCCTTACACTTGTAATGGTTGATATTTCTTCTTACCTCTGTGCCACTTGCGTAACAATTTGTATGTGTTTCCCACTCTTTCAAGTCGGAGGTACTCCCCCATACCGACTCATACAAACTCAATTTTCCTACACGCGAGGCAAATGTTCCACCAGCTGATTCCTTACCCAAACCCTGTTTCTTTACAGCTAATACCTGTCCTTGTATATTCCCATAAAATCCTCTTGGCGGAAGCGGCTTAAGTTTAATAGCTAAGGTTCCACCGGCATTGGTTACTATTTTATCAGCACCGGCAGCATACTTTACCTCGACCGATTGTAACATATCGGCCGTCAGGTTCTGTAACTCCGATGGGCTTGCCTGCCTTCCATCAATGGTTATCTCGTTAATTGATAAACCATTTATCTTGAGTTCCTGATTTTCTTCCGAAATATGAGGAAGATATTTCAAAAACTCTATTGCATTTTTTCCTTTAAGCAAAGGTTTGTTAGTAACACGTACTTGATATCCCGTTGAAGTATTTATTATACGTGTAGCCGTAACAACCACATTGCCCAAATCTACCATCTCTAACGAATCGTTTGACAAGCTATCCTGCGGCAATACAAACGATGCAGATTTTCCTGTCAAAGGGATGTATAAAAACATGGTAGACAATAAAAAGATAACTTTCATAGCATTGCGTTTTTTGATTAGATTTAGCAGAAGTATGGAAGGTGGGTTGACCTTTGTAACAACTATCATGTTACAGCAAGGCGTAAGCTACAATAGCTGATCTGAAAGCCTACAGAACCTTAGCACCCATGGCAAATATACAAGTTTATCACAATATGTCAATAAATCCATCAAGAAAAAAAAAAAAACGCACAATGCAGTTTAAACATATAGCAAAAAGGTAGAAAATACTGATACCGACATCTACTTCAAACCTTTATCCAACAAAGATTTTGACATAATTGACCTACATCCAGGTCCTTCATTTTTTGTTTATTATCGAGCTATATGCATTCAATCTATAAGAACTCCACTAACAGCCATAAAAAATTATTTTGTACTTTTGCAGGCATCCCCAAACAACTAATCTGATGAACCAGCCAACCCGCACCTTTATCAAGCCTCTACTACTGTTTTCTACCTGGCTTTTAACCGGTAGCCACGCTCAAGCACAGCTTGACTCTTTGGTATACGGAGTCAAAGCCATACAACTGCATGCTGAGAACAAAGGAGAACTGCGCGCCAACATTGAGGCGATGGCCTTTGTGCGCGACAACGAGTACAAAAGCAAACTTGTTAAAGGATATACGCTGCCGGGCATTTGGTTAGACCCTACCCTTTCATACCAACCTCTGCGCAACCTTCAGGTAGAACTGGGCGTACACATGCTTCACTTTTGGGGAGCTAACAAATACCCCAACTTCAACTATAGCAAACTTGCCTCGTGGAAAGGTAAAAACACACAGGACGGCTTTCACTGCGTGCCGATATTCAGAGCACAGATGCAGTTAACTAACAATTTAAATGTCATTCTCGGAACACTTCACGGCAAAACTAACCACGGCCTCATCGAACCGCTTTACAACGAAGAGTTAAACCTCAGTGCCGACCCCGAAACCGGCGTTCAGGTGATATGGGACTGCCAACCGGTTAAACTGGATGCTTGGGTAAATTGGGAAAGTTTTATTTTTGAAAACGACAAAAGGCAAGAATCATTCAGCTTTGGCCTTAGCACCCGTTTTCGTCCTTCGCGCCGCTCGGCCCGCACCCAATGGTACCTGCCCGTGCAGCTGCTGTTTCAGCACCGGGGAGGCGAAATTAACCACGAGTCGGAAGACCGCACCATCAAAACCTGGCTCAATGCTGCAGCCGGCGTGGGCGTTGACATTCCCTTCAATTCGCTCCTGCAGGCCGGACTGAACCTTGAGGCGCATGCTGCCTACTTTGCCCAACAGGCCGGCAACCTGCTGCCCTACGACAAGGGCTACGGCTTTTACGGAAAGGCCACTGCCCGGTTGTGGCGATGCCGCCTGTCGGTAGGCTACTGGTACTGCAAGGACTTTGTCAGCATTTTTGGCAATCCGCTGTTTGGTTCCATGAGCATCAGCAACCCGGGCCTCCTGCTCGACCGCCCGCACTCGCTCACGGCTCACCTTGAATATGCCCACGAATTGGGCAAGGGCTTTGCCTGGGGCATCCATGCCGACGTGCTCAACCAGTTTGGCACCAACTGCTACATGCCCGAAACCGGTTGGCAAAGCGAAAAGTCAACACTCAACTTTACAGCCGGCATCTGCTTGCGCATACATCCAAGTTTTCTTATCAAAAAATTCTGAGAAAAGCATGCAAAATGTTCTGAGGCGGATGTTCCCGACCATGGGAATATCCGCCTCAGTTTTTATTCAGTTCAAAACACGTTATTCAGCTTGTACCTCACCTTTGTCGGGCAGTTGTTTCCAACCCTCGCCATAAGCATCGTAAGCATCGGTTACTACCACAAAAGCTTTCGGGTCAGCTTGCTTAATTGTCATTTTAATGCCTGCCACTTCCTTATAGCTTACCACCAGAAATATCATTTCCTTGTCGGTTCCGGTATAAAGACCACTGCTCTTGATACAGGTAGCGGTGCGGTCAAGGTCTTTAAGAATATAGTCGTGCAAATCGTGCAGTTTTTTATCACTGATAACAAAGAGGAGTTTATCGTTCTTGGCACCATTGATTACACGAGCCAACACTCGTGAACAGATAAAGATACAGATTAACGAATAGAACGAAAGGTTCCACGAAGGCTGAGAACCATCGGTAGACTGCCCCAAGCCAAAGCCAATAACAACCAAACCAAAGGTAACGACCAAACCATCGACCATCAATATGGCATTCGAGAACTTGATGTGAGCAAACTTTTGCAGAATGAGTGCCACGATGTCGGTACCGCCCGTAGTGGCCTGGTTACGCACCACAATACCCTGCCCCACACCAATAACAGTAGAGCCGATAATCGTTGCCAGTATCAAGTGGTCGCTCATATTCATCGTTCCGCCACACAAAAGGGCTGGGTCGAGCGACTCAACGGCTGCTGCGTTAGGATAAGCCAACCAGGTGAGCGCATTCATGATAAAGGGGGTACTCAGCGCAGCGGCAATGGTGCGACCACCCAACTTGGAACCCAGCACCAGCACCGAAATGATGAGCAAGGGTATATCGAACATGTAACCAAAGGTTCCGACCTGGAACGAAGGGAACAAATTGTGCAACACGATACTTGCACCATACACACCTCCCGGCACAAGTTTGTAGGGATTGATGAAGAACACAAAGCCTGCAGCCATAATGGTACAGCCTAAAAAGATGTTCAACCACGAAAGGATGTTTTTCTTATTCATTGATTTAAGTATAAATATTTGCATACATGGGGCACACTTGCCCAGCTGCTGCCTCCGTACTGCCTGCGCCCCTAAGCGTTCGGCCCAAACATATCAAGGGTGTGCCACCCTCGCCTTCGGCATAGCATTGAGTGCAGAATTGCTACAGGTGGAAAGCCTTGCCAACCTTCTTTACACTCAATTTGCACACAAAAGTAAGCGAAACAAGCCTAATAAACAACTATTTTTTCGTAAAAGTTGAGAGATTTTTCGAAAACTCGCACAAAGTGTTCTGATTTTCGGGATACTCCAAAGTTTGAATGACAGGTGCTTCCAAACTCATTTGTTTTTTGTACTTTCGCACAGACTATACTACATCTCTATTAAAATGATTACAAATAACAACAACGAAGCTATCGCCCCGAAGGCCTTGGGTATGAACAATATTTACGATAACGTAAATACTTCGGTTGCTTCGGCTATCAAGCAGGACTTGATGGAACATTTTGGAAAAGGCCTTTACTACCGACTCAAAAACGGCGAAAAAGCAATCACTGCCGAACAGCAAGCTTACATTGCCGAGGTTTTTGCAAAACATGGTGTAACCAATCCGCCCGTTTACGACCAGATGACGTAAAAATACGGTTCCAGCATACATATTCAGGCTGCTCCCTCTTGGAGCAGCCTATTTTTATGCCCCTTTGATGCCTTGATTCTTTTCATCGGGGATGGCGTAAAAACAAAAAGGCATGTTGAATTTTTTAAAATAGAATGTCGAAACTTTTACATCACTCTCCTATATAACAGCTACTACCCCAAATAATGGCAACAATTATAAAATCATTTCCTACGCAATATAAAAATCCATTCTTCTATCAAATAAACACAACGTATCCCTTGAGATTTTTACAAATTAGTTATAAGTTTGCGGAAGTATTTACATGTTGACTTTTTAAAAACATATTAACGATGATAAAAAGGATAGAGCATCTTATAAATTTTATATTGTGGAC
>Juniper_p1__coassemble_673_pt1 | contig 17460 bp, 15 predicted proteins | sample Juniper_p1__metabat2_high_PE_029 | metagenome-assembled genome bin Juniper_p1 | reverse complement strand
CACGTTTGTTTATTCATACATTACCAACCTTGTTTTTTATTGAATAACTACTTTAATAATAAGTTATTAATCTTGGTTTTCAACATATATAATCACTATTAGTTATATGCATATTTATAACTACACAAAACCATATTTACAGAAACATATATTCGTATATAAAGTATATATTTGTTTATCTATATACACAGGTATATTACAATGTCGATGATTCTATATTTGTATATTTTGTGCGAGATTTACATATCGATATTATAATATTGTGAATGTTAATATATGTCTTTTTCACACTACTAACTCCAGAAACGATGCAACAATCAAATAAATAACTTATAGCTAATAAATTGTCAAGGCCACGACATATACGCCAACTACGGACCATAAGAATCAACATTTTTACTCTGATTATCAAATAGAATATACACAAAAATCTATTCCTAAAACAGTAGTTATCTAGAAACAAATAATAGCCCATTAATACACTATATGATACCTTTATATAGCAATAATAATATATATCAAGCTATTTTTTTAGATAGAGAGCACCTTACCAGTAGAAATTTACATTTTTACGACTATTAAGGCCCCCTTCTTTTAAAACATGGGTCTATAATATGACCTGATGTTATACAAGTAGCACAATTATTACAGCTTACATAAGTATTAAAACTGCGTGTGGAATTTCATACATACGCTCTATAAAACTTTACACCATACGTTCTAAGCGCAATAGTAACAACTAGTTGGCATATCGATATCGATTCTTACTGATAGAAAAAAAGAACAATAACAAACAAGATTCTTATCGTAGCAGAATTACCAAACTATTACATACAAACCACATCTACCCCCCAATTATTTACCTTACTATACCCATATTGTATGAACTACCAACCCTTGTCATCCATTACCCCAAGAATCAAATCATCCATACATCATCTTAAGGAAACACATAAAAATACCACGGATAAGCAGATGCAAAAACAGCCATCGGGCTATAAAAAAGCACCTGTCGTTTACACGAGAGGTGCTTATACAAGTGTTACATTCGAGTTACAAATAACAGTATAGAGCTAATGTAAAATGAAATAGATAAGTTCTTTCATCAACTCCCCGCTTGCTATAGATGGATTCCCTACCCCCTTTGAACGTGCATCTGTACGTCTTATCTCAGACAGTATCTGCATAACCTTTATACCTGAATATGCCTGCAGAGCTGGCAATACATTTTTACGCACTTGCCACTCTGTCATGCTCAACCATTGAGCTATGCCTCGTTCAGTTCGCTCAGGCGCATAATACGCCATCATAACTCGCGAGAAGAGATTAAACAGCGATGGCAGTACCATTTGAATAGGATTTTCCTTCGGATTACTGTCAAAATATTTCGCAATTTGGAAAGCCTTCAGTACGTTCTTTTCAATCAAAGCGTCCTGCAGTTCGAAAATATTAAAGTTTTTCGACACTCCAATATGCTCTCGCACTAGGCCAACTGTTACCAAATAATCGTTTTTAGGCAATGATAAAACGAGTTTATCCAGTTCCGAAGCCAGTCTGTTAAGGTCCGATCCCACATACTCAGCAACCATTTCGGCAGCAGGCGGTTCAATACCTATTTTTTTACGTTTAAGATAGTTTACCACAAAGGGAGGAAGTTGGTTGTCATAAAGTTTTTTTGACTCAAACATCACCCCTTCCTTTCCTATAAGTGTAGCTACTTTAAGGCGACGATCAAGCGCACCATGCTTATGGCAAAAAATAAGAATCGTTGTGGGCTGTATCTGTTTGAAGTACATTTCGAGCCTCTCCAAATGTTTCATATTCTGCGCTTCCTTAATCAGGAATACACTGTAGCGCGATCCCATCGGGAAAGCTCGAGCCGAAGTAATCAAGTCATCTACATTGATATCTGCTCCATACAAAGTACAAAGTCCGAACTCCCGCTCTTCAGGTGTAAGCACCATTTGCACAATAAACTCCGAAACCCGGTCAATGTAATAACTTTCTTCACCCATTAAATAATAAATAGGCTTGATGTTTCCGGCTCTTACATCGCGCACAATTTGTTCGTAGGTAATGCCGGTCGGTTTCTTTTTGAAAGCCCCTGTTGTTGCTGCCATACCTTACCAGTCAAACTTAAGGTGACGCACAGTTTTGCGTTCACCAATAATCAACTTCATGCTTTCAATACCAATGCGCACATGCGTCGAAGCATAATCGCGTGTCACTCGGTTGTCACTGGCTTCAGTCTTCACCCCATCTGGTTCCATAGGATTATCTGATACCAGCAACAAAGCCCCTGTTGGAATATGGTTATAAAATCCACATGAAAACAGTGTAGCAGTTTCCATATCAACAGCCATAGCACGTGTTTCGCGCAAATAGTTTTTAAAACGTTCATCGTGTTCCCAAACTCTTCTGTTGGTAGTATAAACCGTTCCAGTCCAGTAATCGCGACAATTATCACGCAAAGCAGTAGACACGGCACGCTGCAACATAAATGCAGGCAATGCAGGTACCTCGGGTGGAAAATAATCGTTCGAGGTTCCTTCACCACGAATACCTGCCAAAGGCAGAATATAATCCCCAAGGTGTGTTTTGTCTGAAATACCACCACACTTACCGAGAAACAAGCAAGCCTTCGGCTTTACTGCACCCAGCAAATCCATTATCAGTGCAGCATTTGGACTACCCATACCAAAGTTAATCATCGTTATTCCATTGGCAGTAGCAGCCCGCATATTTGCATTGAACCCCACAGGTTCCACCCCACTCTGCTCACAAAACATATCTACATAATTATTGAAGTTCGTGAGCAAAATATGCTCACCAAACTCTTCCAAAGGCATTTTGGTGTAGCGTGTCAGCCAATTGCCTGTAATTTCTTCTTTCGTTGTCATAAATTGCTAATTGTGTTGTTGAACTTTATATCAGACAGACCTTCTGCCTATACAAAAGTTCGTAGAATGCAAAGATACGGCAATCCATGCGCAAGAAAAAGTATTTTCAAAAGATTATCATAGCAAGTTTATTGATGCGTAAATACCAACAAATAACGTTCACCTATTTCCTACCCTACTTTTTTTATACTTACCACAAAGACGGAACGAATTAAGCAAATATTTGACTTTACCAACATCTGTAACACCACACCCATTAAAAATAGCTACCTTTGCCAAGAAAATCCCATACCAATGCTACTACCACTTGAAAATGCTAACGATAACAAATCCTAGCTACACAGCATACTACAAACCACACAGTGTACCCCTATAACAAAATCCTCAAAACGTATTTATACAAAAATTCAGCCAAATCCTTGACAAAATACCCAATAAAGCCATAATACCTCTTATCTCGACCAACATGAAACTAAACCTTCCCCCATTCGATGTAAAACTTAGTCAAAAGGATGGACGTACAACTATTTACGATTTTCTGCGCAAACGCTTTGTATGTCTAACCCCCGAGGAGTGGGTACGTCAACACTTTACGCACTACTTAGTAGCTCAAAAACACTATCCGGCAGCATTGCTTGCCAACGAAGTAACTATTGAAGTGGGTGGCACAAAACGTCGATGCGACAGTGTTCTCTACCACCGCATAGGAGGCAAACCGCAAGTAATTGTTGAGTACAAAGCTCCTGATATACAAATTACGCAACAGGTTTTTCAACAGATTTATGCCTATAACAGCGTACTTCGTGCCGAATTCTTGATAGTAAGCAACGGATTATCGCACTATTGCTGTCATATTGACTATCAAACTATGCGTGTGGACTACTTGCACGATATTCCTGACTTCTACGATATGCAATTACCATAACAACAAATTTATGCTTTATGCCTTAATCATATCCTTAGATTAAGAATCAAACATGCCGCATATAAATCAAGGGACGAATACTTTTATTTAATTGTTCTGTAATTTTGCCTTTATACCCACAAACATACCTCTCAAGAACAGCAAAAGTTTTTTACAACAAAAACTATACACTTCTGCGCGTTTTTTCTAACTTTGCTCCGCTCAACAAGTCTTAAACTATCTAGCACCAATATGAGATAGCTGCTAAACAGACTAAGGAGCAATGTTATATTTAAAATACCGATAACTATGAAATATTTGAACAAAAAAAACGCTATAGCTCGTATGAACGAGCTTTCAAAAGCACACATACCGTTCATCTTTATAATTGACTACGCAGCAGAGAACAGCATCGTGCTACCTGTTAGCGAGGTTAATCCAGAAGAATGCCTCTTTGATTTCGGTGAAATAAGCAATGCTGCCAATGCAAAAGCTCAAAACACAAACCCCGTGAGTTGGCTGGGAGACTTTCTCACTGCAGCCGACTACCGAAAAAGCTTTGAAATCGTCAAAAAACACTTACAATCAGGAGCAATCAGCCTCATCAACTTGACATGCCGTATCCCCTTACATACCAACCTTACGCTTCACGACATATTTTGCCGTTCTGAAGCCCGATACAAACTTTGGCTGAAAGATACACTGGTATGCTTCTCGCCTGAAATATTTGTACGCATCGAAAACGGCGAAATTAGTTCATATCCCATGAAAGGAACCATCAATGCCGACCAACCGGGAGCGCTCGAAACAATTATGAACGATGTAAAAGAAGCTGAAGAACATCAATCAGTGGTAGACTTAATCAGCCATGACCTTAATCTGGTATCAAACAAAGTATGGGTTGAACGCTACCGCTATACTGACCTTTTGCACACAAATAAGGGCAACATTTTCCAAACCAGCTCTGAAGTACGCGGCTTATTGCCCGATGATTGGCACTTACAGGTAGGTGACATACTATTTTCACAACTTCCGGCAGGCTCAATAACCGGCGCACCCAAATCCGAAACTATCAAAGTCATTAGCGAGGCTGAAAACTACGACCGAGGATTCTATACTGGCGTAATGGGATGGTGTGATGGCAACCGTCTTGACAGCTCTGTAATGATACGCTTTATAGATCAAGAAAACGAACAACTCTACTTCAAAGCTGGAGGTGGCATTACAGCACGCAGCCAATGGGAAAAAGAGTATAACGAAGTACAACAGAAGACCTATGTGCCAATTCGTTGAAACCATCCGTATAGCTGATGGTCAAATATTCCGTCTCAACCTCCACCAGCAACGCCTTGAGCGCACATTGGCACATTTTGCTCCCCATATCAAAGTGCCCCGAATAGAGCTATTGCTCAACGACATACCGCATCAGGGACTTTACAAAACACGTATTTGCTACGACACACAAGGCCATACTGAAGTGGCTTATCATCCCTACAATATACGGACTATAAAATCTCTGCAACTGGTAGCCGACAACAATATAGACTATAGCTATAAATTCGAAAATCGCAGTTGCCTTGCCAATTTACAAAATCGACGGGGCAACTGCGATGAAATACTCATAGTACGCAATGGACTGATTACTGACACCTCGTATACAAATATTGCATTTAACGATGGTTCTGAATGGTACACTCCGAGCACACCTCTTTTAGCTGGCATCATGCGACAATATCTGCTTGAATGCGGCTGTTTGAAGGAAAGAGATATAAGACCCGAAGATTTAAGCAATTTTTCAGAAGCTGCTATGTTCAATGCAATGATAGACCTTGGCACGATAACCATTCCTTGCTCACACATTTCTTCACTAGTATAAATTTAATGACAATAGACACCCGAAGTTCTCTGCTCAGAACTGCTTCGGGTGTCTATTCATTTGATGCATCTGCCATGTATTATACAAATTATGCCAAATGCAATAAAAGCCACCAGCCAGCGAAGTAACAGGGTTAAAGAAGGTATAACCCAACCAAATACCAAACACCGTGTTCTTTTGCCCCAGACCTTGCGAACCACTGATAGTGCGACCATAGTATTTGCCTATTTTACGCCCAATCAAAAACTGTAACATACAGCAAACCAACGACACCAACGCCAAAGCCACAAGGTCTGATGTAGAACACAAACTGTGAGCAATACTGCGCGTAGTAACAGCCATAGCTATACTTAAGGCTACTGCCCAAAGATAAAAAGCCAAATCACGGCTTGCTGCCAACAGTTTATGCAAACGAGGGAAGAAGTAACGTACCAGTAATGCAGCTAACAGAGGGCATATCAACATTGGAAAGACCTTGCTCAATATTAATACAAAGGAAGTCATAAAGCCTTGTCCTTCACTGGGATGAATCAGCGGTATGGCTAATGGCACAAGCACTGCCGCCGAAAGATTTATCAAGATGGTATACATTGTCACATCAGCTGCGTCGCCTTGCAATTTTTGAGTAACCACAGCTGCTGCAGTAGCCGTAGGACATATCAAGCAAAGCATGGCGCCTTCTATCCACACACGTCCGAACAAAGACGGAAAATCGTAAAGCAACCATGTAAGCAAAGCAAAAAGACTGCATTGAACCAGCAACATCCATGCATGCATGCGACGGGGACGCAGAGCATGATAATCTATCTTACAGAACGACAGAAATAACATGGTAAATATCAGCAATGGCTGTATCACCGAAACCATGTGCCAAGCATAGGGGCGGACAACGTTGAAAAAGCTACAACTTGAGAAAACAAGATACGATAGCACTCCCCAACCTATGGCTATAGGTAGTGTCCACTCCTTTGCAAATGCAAGTAAACTGAAGCGTCTAAGCATAAAATTGTTTGTAAGTATAAAATACTAGCTATCTTCTAAGAGATGACTGAAAAATTGGTCATTGTTTTTTTAAGTAACTTAAGTTGCGACCATACAACCTCGTTTTGAGGTAGACACTCACCCGGATCCTTTGCAATAATATCAGCAGCTGCTTCACGTGCCACTTCCATTAAGTCCCGGTCTTTTACAATATTGGCAATCTTCAAATCAAAGGGCATACCGCTTTGCGCAGTACCCTCCAAGTCGCCCGGACCACGCAATTTCAAGTCTTCTTCTGCTATAACAAATCCATCTGTACTATCTACCATCACCTGCATACGCCGCTGAGTAGTTTCGCTTAACTTGTTATTAGTCATAAGTATGCAATAGGATTGGTCAGACCCGCGCCCAACGCGCCCTCTTAATTGATGTAACTGAGCCAATCCAAAGCGTTCAGCATTTTCTATCACCATGACCGAGGCGTTTGGCACGTTCACTCCCACCTCTATTACTGTTGTTGAAACAAGAATCTGAGTTTCTGCTCGTTTAAAACGTTGCATCGCCTCCTCTTTGTCTGCAGGCTTCATTTTTCCATGCACCATGCCTACTTTATATTCCGGGAAAAGTTCTATTAACTGATTATAACCTGTTTCAAGATCGTGCAGGTTTTGCTTTTCATTTTCCTTTATTAAAGGATATACCACATATACCTGCCTACCGAGTTGCAACTGATAACGCACACCTTGATAAAGTTTAGCACGATCGTATTGACGATAATGCACCGTTTGTATGGGTTTTCGACCTGGTGGAAGTTCATCAATCACGCTTACATCCAGGTCACCATACACCGTCATAGCCAAAGTACGCGGTATGGGGGTTGCTGTCATTACCAAAATATGTGGTGGGCAGATATTCTTAGTCCATAAAGTAGCACGCTGTTTGACACCGAAACGATGTTGCTCATCAATAACCACAAGTCCAAGATTCAAAAACGAAACCGATGGTTCTATCAAGGCATGGGTACCAACCAGTATACGAACAGAACCATCAGCCGTTCCTTCCAATACCGCCTTACGCTGTTTACCCTTCACATTACCGGTAAGGAGTTCAACTTTTACCGGCAGGTTACCCAAGTACTCGGTAATAGAGGCAAAATGCTGCTCAGCAAGAATTTCTGTTGGTGCCATGATGCAAGCTTGAAAGCGATTATCGATAGCCAACAGACAACAAAGGAGTGCAACCATAGTTTTTCCACTGCCAACATCTCCTTGCAGCAATCTATTCATTTGGCGACCGGTAGCCATGTCATGCCTTATTTCGCGCACTACTCGCTTTTGCGCATTGGTAAGTTCAAAAGGCAAGCGCTCATTGAAAAAACGCATAAACATATCGCCCACACACTTAAAAACATAGCCGGCATACATCATTTTGCGCTGCTGCGTATAGCGCAAAATGTCCAATTGCAAATAAAAGAGTTCTTCAAACTTCAAGCGCCTTGAAGCCTCGGGCAAAGCAGTTGCCGATGAGGGATTATGCACCGTATGTAAAGCTTGATCGAGCGATAGCAACTTATAGCGTTCGGTAAGATAAGGCGGCAGGGTTTCAGCCAAAGGTTTATTGCCTAACAATTCAAACGCGCGCGCTACCAAATCCGATATAACATGTGATGTAAAAGACTGCCGCTTCATCCTTTCTGAAGTATGATAATGCGGTTGCATGGTAAGCGGCTTATGCGATACAGCATCATAATCCTCCAACTCTGGATGAGCAATGTTTATTCGTCCGTTAAAGTTATTAGGTTTTCCTAACAACAAGTAGGTATGATTAAACTTCAGACTCTTGTCAAGATGCTTTATACTATTAAACCACACCAGCTCGACATAACCCGTACCATCAGAAAATACAGCAACTAACCTTTCACGTCGGCCGGTCCCCTCTATATTTTTTGCAACAATCTGTCCACGCAACAACACGTAAGGCATGCCCTCCATGAGGTCGGTCACATGGTGTATCACGCTTCGGTCGATATACTTGTAAGGAAAGTGATAAAGCAAATCACGGATAGTATGAATACCTAAATCATCTTTCAGTACTTTGGCGCGAACTGGCCCTACGCCTTTAAGGTACATGATATCGGTTTGTAAGGGATTCATTGCGAAGAGAGAATGTTATACGTTTATAGATGAATCTATAGCAGAGTTATCCAGGGAGTGTTTCACGCAAACCAGGACATTGTGAATAGTTAAAACTGTATGCTTTAGTTTTTACAAAAAATGGATTTGACGACTATGCCTCAGACTTGCATCCGGCCGTACTGTGCCTTATGTTTTGGTCCTGTCATATCCGTCAAATCCAAATAGTTCCGCCATTTGAGGGGGCTGTACTAAATCATTATTCTATCTTTGTGATACAATTAAAATCTCAGCACTTGCTCAGCCGTAGGAGTGTGTCCGGTATAGCACATACCACGCTCTACTTCATCAACTATGCTTAGATTATTCACCAATTTGCGGGCTATTGTCACAGCAAAAAGATGTGTAGCTGCGGGGCCACATGCTGTTATAATATTGTCGTGTTCAACAACAAAGGCATCACTATGATATATGGCATTCGGTATGTAGCTCTCCATACCCGGGTAGATAGTAGCATGCTTGCGCTTAAGCACTTCGGTTGTTCCCAAAACCATCGGAGCTGCACATATGGCAGCAATAATAACACCCTGCGCCGCCTGCTGAACAATAGCTGCACGCAAAAGTGTATTTTTAGCCATTGTTTCAGCACCTTTCAAACCTCCAGGCAATATCAATGCATCGCAATAAGGCATGTGGTTCTTACGAAAAAGACTATCAGCTTTTACAACTATACCGCGAGCGCTCGTTACGATACGCCGGCCTGTGATGCTCAGAGTCTGAACCTGCAAATTGCAGCGTCTCAGAATATCTATCGTTCCAAATGTTTCAATTTCTTCGAAACCGTCAGCTAAGAATAAGTAAATCATTATTTTGTAATTGTGTTATCGTTATAGGTATTTGCACACAGTTAACCCTGCAATCCCCTTAGCGAAGGCATTGCAAATACTTTTGTATCGTTTCATGCAATCCTAAATAAAGCGCATCGCTAATCAAGGCATGACCGATACTTACCTCATCTACCCAGGGTATCATTTGATGAAAGAAAGCAAGATTCTCCAAACTCAGGTCATGTCCGGCATTCAAGCCCAAGCCAATAGCCCGACAATGTTCGGCAGCCTTTACAAAAGGAGCTATAGCTGACGCCCGGTCAATTGCATAACCCGAAGCATAAGGTTCTGTATACAATTCCACCCGGTCGGCTCCTGCCATCTTGGCATAATCAACCATTTCATTATCTGGCGAAATAAACAAACTTACCCGTATGCCGGCCTCGCGAAATCTTGCTATAATCGGCTTTAGAAAATCCTGGTATTTACGCGTATCCCATCCATGATTAGAAGTCAACTGGTCAGGAGCATCAGGAACAAGTGTTACCTGAGTTGGTTTTACCTCAAGCACCAACTCACAAAATTCCGGCGTCGGGTAACCCTCTATGTTGAATTCTGTACGAAGCAACGGACGCAGTTCGCGTACATCTTGACGGCGGATATGACGCTCGTCGGGACGAGGATGAACTGTTATACCCTGTGCGCCGAAGCGCTCACAATCTAAAGCAACATTTACTACGTGAGGGTTATTATTGCCGCGTGCATTACGCAACGTTGCTACTTTATTGATGTTTACACTTAATTTTGTCATGTCAGTAGAACCTTTATTCCAATGAAAGATGTATTTTTGCTGTCGCTCTTGCAGAGAAAGTCTTGCCATCACCCTGATTTATTGCTATTATCGGGGGGAATAGCACTTCGAACTCAGTAAATCTTCAATAGTTTAGTCTTTGCAGGCAGTAATTTGAAGACAGGAAAGTATTGCACGCCCTACATGACCATGTAGGATTTCGTTGCTTCAAATTGATGTTCCACCTTTTTTCAAAGAGCAAAATTACGACTTTTTAGCCGATTGCAGCAGCAACAAACGTTAAATTAAAGGACTCAACGCCTTTTTAAACTAAAATTCCAGCAGAATGACCTACTCTCATCTCCGTGTGGCTTTATTTGGCAATGTTTATCAAACCAAAAAGATTCAGTCGGTAGCCACAATTATCCGGAAATTGAAAGAGCTTGGCGTACAAATAAGCCTTGAAAAGGAGTTTGCTCAGTTCATTGAACGTGAAATAGGCATCAACCTGTCTGCTTATTCATTATTTGACCATACGTGGAGCTATGAAGCAGATGTTGCTATCTCTATAGGTGGAGACGGCACTTTTTAGGCACTGCAGCTAAAATAGGATGTAGCAACATCCCCATTTTAGGCATTAATACCGGTCGGCTAGGTTTTTTGGCCGATGTATCGTCCGAGACTATCGATTCTTCGCTCGAAGCTTTGTGCAGAGGCGATTACATCGTTGAAAAACGCAAAGTGCTTGCCATTGGCATAAATGGCGAGCCCGCAGTTTTTTATCCATATGCACTCAACGAAGTAGCTATACTGAAGCACGACAACTCATCGCTTATAGAAATAAGGACTTTTGTCGACAATCAATTTTTAACCAATTATTTGTCAGACGGATTGATTATATCAACGCCTACGGGGTCTACAGGTTACTCGCTCAGCGTGGGTGGTCCCATACTCTTTCCGCAGTCCGGTACCTTCTGCATTTCACCTATTGCACCACACAGTTTATCGGTTCGTCCCGTAGTTGTTCGTGATGATGTAGAAATACGTCTCGAAATTTCGAGCCGAAGTCGTTATTTTATGCTATCTTGCGACGGTCAAAGCGAATCGTTGCCTGACAGCACAATAGTTACGCTACGCAGAGCCCCTCATACCATCAAGGTTATTAAGATTGAGCATCGCCATTTTTTCGAAACTTTGCGCAACAAACTTATGTGGGGAGCTGACAAACGGGAATAGGTTCACTATTACAAAATGTTTGCCTATCCTTCGTAGCATTAACCAGAATGCCTGCAGAAGATATTAGCTTACAAAATTGTTCAGAGCGAACACTTACACCTCATTGCCAAAGCAAGACACTTACCATTTTAATTCTAATTCCATATGCCGAAACCAACTATCTCCAACCGCAGCATCAATGCCGACATGCGCTATCTTAAGCTGCTTGCACGCGATTTTCCGTCAATACCCAAAGTAACGACCGAAATCATTAATCTGGAAGCAATTCTCCACCTTCCAAAACCTACCGAGCATTTTCTTGCCGATCTCCACGGCGAAAACGAAGCCTTCCAGCATGTACTACGCAACGCATCAGGAAACATCAAGCGAAAGGTCAAGGAAATTTTCGGTAATACGTTGCGTGAGAAGGAAATCAGAGAACTTTGCACGCTGATATACTACCCCAAGCAGAAACTGGAGTTAGTTAAACAAAACGACCACAACCTTGCGGACTACTATCAAACAACACTCAATCAACTCATTGCTGTTTGCCGCAACGTTTCGTCAAAGTACACACGTTCCAAAGTACGTAAAAGCCTGCCGCCTGAGTTTGCCTACATTATTGAGGAACTCCTGCACGAAAGTTCGGACGACCGCAACAAGCAGGCCTACGTGGGTGTCATTATCCAAACCATTATCGGTACAGGCCGCGCAGCCGGCTTTGTCGAGGCCATCTGCAAACTCATCCAGCGCCTCTCTATCGACCAACTCCATATTCTAGGCGACATCTTCGACCGCGGACCCGGTGCGCACCTCATCATGGACACTCTTACCACCTATCATAACTGGGACATCCAATGGGGCAACCACGACATGCTGTGGATGGGAGCTGCCGCAGGAAACGAAACCTGCATAGCCTCGGTGCTGCGCCTTTCGTTCCGCTATGCCAACACCCAGACTCTCGAAGAGGGCTACGGCATCAACATGGTGCCCTTGGTAACCTTTGCCATGGAAACCTACGGCAACGACCCCTGCACCATCTTCTACCCCAAGATAGAAGACCCAAACCGCAAGCCGGACGAGAAGAGCTGCAAACTGATTGCGCAGATGCACAAAGCTATGGCCATTATTCAGTTTAAGCTGGAGGGACAACTCTACCAGAAGCATCCGGAATGGAACATGAACGACCGCGCGCTGCTTGCGGGTATCGATTTTGAGAAGGATACCTGCAAGGTGGGCGATCAGGTGTATCCGCTCAAGGACACCAACTTCCCGACCATCGACCCTGCCAATCCTTACAATCTATCGCACGAAGAGGCCGAACTGATGGACCGTCTGTGCCACTCGTTCATGATTTCCGACCACCTGCAAGCCCATGTGCGCCAGCTGCTCATACATGGCACTATGTACGGCATATACAACTCCAATCTACTGTTCCATGCCTCTGTTCCGATGAATGAGGACGGCTCGCTTAAGGAACTGATTGTCGAGGGGCAGCGTGCAGCCGGCAAGGACCTGCTCGACCGCATCGAACAGATTGTGCGCCTGGCATACGATGAAGAAGCCGAACCCTCCGAACGTGCCCGTGCCTGCGACTACTTCTGGTACCTGTGGTGCGGTCCTGACTCACCCTTGTTCGACAAGTCGAAAATGGCCACCTTTGAGCGCTATTTTATTGATGACAAGGCTACCCATAAAGAAGAAAAAGGCTGGTATTACCGCCTGCGCGACAACGCCGATGTTTGCGACAGCCTAATGGATGCCTTCAACGTCAAGGGCAAGCACCGTCACATCATCAACGGCCACGTGCCCGTACGTGCTTCCAATGGCGAAAACCCCATCAAGGCTGACGGCCGCCTCATGGTCATTGACGGTGGATTTGCCAAGGCTTACCACGACACTACGGGTATTGCAGGCTACACTTTGGTATATCACTCACGCGGATTTCAACTGGTACAGCACGCCCCGTTCACCTCGACCGACGAGGCTATACTCAATGGTACCGACATCCAGTCAACCACCCAAATTGTCGAGATGATGGGCCATCGCGCCATGGTCAACGATACCGACAAGGGCGTTATCCTGCGCGAACAGATAGCCGACCTTGAAAAGCTGCTTGTGGCCTACCGCCGCGGCTTCATCAAGGTGTAAGCAAGCAAGGCACCACACCTAAAGCAAACCAACCCTATAATTAAACATAGCAAGTGAAATCATTAAAAGAACTTTACCGCATCGGACGCGGCCCTTCATCAAGTCACACCATGGCTCCGCGTCTGGCTGCTGAACGCTACCTGCACCGCCACCCCGATGCGCACTCCTTCCGCGTAACACTCTACGGAAGTCTGGCAGCCACAGGCAAGGGACACCTTACTGATGCTGCCATTTACGAAGTATTAGGCAAGCATCGTACCGAGATTGTATGGCATCCCGAAATCATTCTACCGTTTCACCCCAACGGTATGAAGTTCGAAGTACATACCCAACGCGGCAGCTACACCGAAGCCTGGACTGTGTACAGCGTAGGAGGCGGCGCACTGGTTGAGGAAGGAAAGGTACAAACCGAAACCCCCGACGTCTACGAACATGACAGCCTGAACGACATTAAACAATGGTGCGAGAACCACGGCATAGGCTATTGGGAATACGTTGAGAAGTGCGAAGGTCCCGAAATCTGGGATTACCTAAGCGAAGTGTGGCACACCATGTGTGCCGCTGTCGAACGCGGCATTGAACACGAAGGCGTATTGCCCGGCGATTTAAAGTTGCGGCGCAAGGCCCCCGACTATTACATACGTGCCATGGGCTATGGCTCGAACCTGCAGTCACGTGGTTTGGTGTTTTCGTACGCACTGGCCGTCAGCGAAGAGAATGCATCGGGCGGAACCATTGTAACGGCTCCTACCTGTGGTGCCAGCGGAGTAGTTCCTGCTGTGCTGTATCACATTCAAAAAACGCGGCGTTTTCCTCTTCGGCGTATACTCCACGCATTGGCTACAGCGGGCCTTATTGGCAACATAGCCAAGAGCCGTGCCTCTATTTCGGGTGCCGAAGCCGGATGTCAGGCTGAAGTAGGCGTTGCTTGTGCCATGGCTGCCGCAGCTGCCAATTATACTTTTGGCGGGTCGCTGGCTACCATTGAATATGCTGCCGAGATGGGACTTGAACACCATTTAGGAATGACCTGCGACCCCATATGCGGCTTGGTTCAAATTCCATGCATTGAACGTAACGCTCATGCTGCAGCACGTGCTCTCGATGCCAATGTATATGCTACTTTTGCCGATGGTATTCACCGCATTCCCTACGACAAAACAGTTGACGTAATGAAACAAACAGGACACGACCTTCCTTCGCTCTATCGCGAAACTTCAGAGGGAGGTTTAGCCAAGGAGTTCCAAAAAAAATAAAACGTCATCAAAGCACACTGCTATACGCATATTTACCTCCTCCCCTTCGGATATACCTAGGGGAGGAGGCAGATTGCACGTTAATACTGGCAGTTTAGTCTTTGCAGCGATGTGCATGCAAAACTTTTCACACGCTGTGTAAATCTATCAACATGCGGCCCCATCTTTGATTGCAAAGACGGGGCCGCATAAGTTTGCTACAATTACCCATTCAAGGATGCGAGCTATGTGCCGGTTGGGCAGTTGGACTTATTTCGTTCTGTTTTGCCGGATGCCTGCGGTGCACAGGCTGACTTGTTCGCAATACAAACTTTCCGTCAACCCACTCATACACTACCGGATGTAAACACAACTGCGCATCAGCCTTATCCTCTTCTGAAAGTCCTTCAGTACTGATACTGCAAGTAAGCGTTGGAGCTTTGTCGTTAAACTCCAGTTGAATGGGTGCCTCACGCAACATTTCGCCCAACACTTGTTCGCGCATGGGCGATAAATGAGCTACAGGAACATAGAAACTACTAAAAGGCGGATTGGGCAATTCTATCTTCACACGTTTCCAATGCCGGTTGTAAACTTCGAGCCAGGAGTTCACCCCCTCCGACTTTACTGATCTTATACAAGCTATTAAGGTATCGCGTTCTGCAGGCAAAAGCCTAAATTGCCACTCTCCTACTCCACTGCTCCGCAAACGCATAAATTGTGGTGTCTTTTCCAGCAATTCCGACTGTCCTCCATAGCGATTTTCAGCTTTCGCCGGGAGTTTGCTGTTGTAAAGATCTATCAAGTCGAGCCGGGAAGTTTCGTCCAACAAAGGCATCACAGCAATCGGCACCTGCGCAAACAAACTGTCAATACACTGGGCTTTAGCACCCAGGGTTTGTACTGCAAACAGCAGTAAAAACATACGTAAAGTATTTATCATGGCAATGGCTGTTAAAGGATATTTACCCATGTCCGCTTCATAGTTAGCGCACACTTTCCTGCTACTTCACACCGCGTTTATTGAGCGCTTCTGCATAGCGTCGGGCATTTTTCATATGTTCTTCATAAGTTTCGGCAAAGTTGTGGGTACCCGAAAAGTCCTCCTTGGCACACATATATATATAGGCGTGCTTTTGGGCGTTTAGAACCGACTCGATTGCATTTTTCGAAGGAATGCTGATGGGGCCGGCAGGCAACCCTGGATGAAGGTACGTATTATACGGACTATCAACAAGCAGGTGGTTATGCATAATGCGGCACAACGCAAAATTACGCAACGCGAACTTCACCGTCGGATCGGCTTGCAACTTCATTCCCTGCTTTAAACGGTTCAAGTACATCCCCGCAATGGCCGGGCGTTCAGCCTCGTTTGCCGACTCACGCTCCACTATTGACGCCAATGTAAACACTTCGTCGGGTTTCAACCCCAGGCGCTGTGCCTTTGCCACTCTTTCGGGTGTCCAATAAGCATCGTGCTCCTGCTTCATGCGGCGGAGTAACTTTTCGGGAGATATGTCCCAATACACCTCGTATGTATCCTGTAAAAACAAGCAGGGCACGGTAGCAGTGTCTACATCAAGTTGCCTAAGCAACAAAGAGTCGGTAAAGGCATGAGCCAAAGTTGTCGAATCTGCCATAAGTTCCTTCGAAAGCCGTCCGGCCAACATCTGCACAGTATGCGTAACGGGTATGGTCAATTTCACAGGCACTTGTAGCCCGCTGCGCAAGCTACGCAACAGTTGCAGTGTACTGACGTCAGGCCCCATCGCATAGCGTCCGGGTTTTAAACGCTTTTCGAGTCCGAGCAACTTTGCCCCCATACGCACACCCAACATAGAGCCCGCACCTGCCGTCGGCTTCATCTTCACATATACCGAGTCAAGATTATCGTCGGCATCTACATACAAGTAACTGGACGAATGATTTGCGTTGATGGCCGAAAAAAACATCCACCAGCCAAAACCTCCCGCTACTGCTACAGCCGCCAAAAATCCGGCAACTGCCCTTTTTGTATTTCTCTTCATTGTTTATAATTCAAGCTACCCTAAGGGTATAAAACGCTGCAAAAGTACGTCTTTTTCGTCCGAAAAGCCCCTTAGCAACAATAAATATCACACACCGTTCTTTGAAATCGTCGATTTTTTACTACTTTTGCACAAAACATATACCATTGTGCGGATTTTGGGCGAATACTTGTAAGCTACGTTTTTGCCTTTATGCTTGGTTCCTCTGCCGATATCGTAGCTTACAGCCTATACTCTGCATACACATTACCCCAGCATGGAAAAATACACTGATTTCGTTTCCCTCATTGCACAAAGCCTTCAGCAGCATTGGGACCTTGATGCACTGACTGACTACCAGGGTGTCACCCTGCAGTACAAGGACGTTGCACGTAAGATCGAGAAACTCCATATTCTATTTGAGAACGCCGGTGTGCAAAAGG
>Juniper_p1__coassemble_577_pt1 | contig 19937 bp, 15 predicted proteins | sample Juniper_p1__metabat2_high_PE_029 | metagenome-assembled genome bin Juniper_p1 | reverse complement strand
AATTCTTTGCCATGACCGCAAAGATAAGGACATTGTTCTTATCCCATATCAAGATTACCAATTATTTAACCCTAAAACACGGAACTTTTAACCTGCGCCATAAAATGTCTTCAATAACTTTTGCAAGGCTTGCAGAAGTTTTTCATGGTTTATACCCCCATTACGGGGCTTGAGGAAACAAGTGCCAGTTGTTCTGTGCTGTGTATAAATAGCAACACAACCAGCCAGCATATTATACCCTTAGGGAGTATATATACCAGCTGGTTGTTAATACGTAATAAGTAATGAAAGCTTGTTGGATTGAATGGTAATTACACTCTAACAGCTTCGGTCACGCTGTCTAATTGTTTTAGACGTTCGCAGATGTCCGATACATCTAAGGTATCGAATACCGAGATAACCATTTGTCCGTTAAAGATACCATCCTCGCTCTCGAGCGAAATTTTCTTGACGTTAAAGTGCGTCAGTTTATGCAACACATCGGCAATGGAGTAAAGCGTGCTGCGCGAGTCGATGCCTCTTATTTCGATGGTTACATCGTAGTGCAGCACCTTGTGTGTATCCCAACGGCAAGCCACAATGTTATTGCCGTAGCGTGTTTTGAGTTTAACGGCAGTTTCGCAACTGCGTTTGTGCAGTTGCAGTCCGCCCTCTTCGGTAATGTACCCCATCACATCGTCGCCGGGTATGGGTTGGCAGCAATCGGGGATGGAACAACGGCGCAACACATCCTCGTTAAGTACGAGTGTTTCTTTACGGTTCAGTTTATGTGCCCACTCAGGATCATCAACATCTTGTTTCGGATGTTTTCCGTCTGGAGTGTCGGCTTTACCGATAAAGGGTATAAAACGGCGCCAACCTTTGCCGTTGCCGCGGTTTCGGAGCATGGCAAGTACAAGCTCGCCCAGTTCTATTTTGTCGTCGCCCAGGTCAAAATAGAGTTCTTCGTTGGTTTGCTTATGATAATAGTGACGTATTTTATCAATAAGTCCGGGTTCTACCTGGAAGTCGTGTCGGATCAGGAAGTCGCGCAAGAGCTCTTCGCCGCGCTTTTGTTTTTCGCGGCTTTCGCGCCGAAGAATGGCTTGTATTTTAGCTCTTGCCTTGGCCGTGGTGGCAAATTTGAGCCAGTCGTTTTGCACGTGCTGGGTGCGCGAGGTAAGAATTTCAACCTGGTCGCCACTTTTGAGCACATAGCTTAGGGGTACAAGCCGGTGGTTCACTTTTGCACCAAAGCAGTGCGATCCCAAAAAGCTGTGTATCGAAAAGGCAAAGTCGAGCACGGTGGCTCCTTTGGGCATGGTTTTGAGTTCACCTTTAGGAGTGAAGACCATGATTTCCGAGGCATAAAGATTGAGTTTGATATTGTCGAGCAAGTCGAGCGTATCGGGCTGCGGATCGTCAAGAATTTCTTTGATGGAGTTGAGCCAGTGGTTAAGTTCGTTCTCGTCGTACTCTGTATTCGGTTCTTTATACTTCCAGTGTGCAGCAAATCCCATTTCGGCAATATCGTCCATACGCTCAGAGCGTATTTGCACTTCAATCCATTTGCCTTGTTTTGACATAAAGGTGTTGTGCAGCGCCTGGTAGCCGTTAGTTTTGGGATTTGAGAGCCAATCACGAAAGCGTGTGGGATGTGGCGTATAGATTTCGGTCAGTGCCGAATAAATGCGGAAGCACTCATTTTTTTCTTGCGTACGGTCGTTAGGTACAAAAACAATGCGGATGGCCAATATATCGAATACCTCCTCAAAGGGAATATGCTTGTGCTGCATTTTAAGCCAGATGGAGTATGGGCTCTTAATGCGTGCCTTGATGGTATACTTCACCCCCAGCGCATCGAGTTTGGCCCGGATGGCCGGTGTAAACTTAGCTATGATGTTATCGCGCTCCAGCTGCGATTCGTCGAGTTTATCGAGTACAGCCTTGTATTCCTCGGGATGTTCGTACTTAAAACTGAGGTTTTCGAGTTCGGTTTTAATTTTGCTCAGCCCCAAGCGGTCGGCTATGGGTGCAAAGATGTAGAGTGTTTCGCCTGCAATTTTATACTGTTTGGAAGGCAGCATGCTCGAAAGGGTGCGCATGTTGTGCAGGCGGTCCGAAATTTTGATAAGGATAACGCGTATGTCATCGCTCATCATGAGCAACAATTTCTTAAATGTTTCGGCCTGCAGCGAGGCGCGGTCGCCAAAGATGCCTCCTGATATTTTGGTTACTCCCTCAACGATATTGGCAATTTTGGGTCCGAACAGGTTACACAAGTCTTCGTTTGTATAGTCGGTGTCTTCTTCCACATCGTGCAGCAGGGCGGCACATATTGAGGTTGACCCCAGGCCAATTTCTTCGCAAGCAATCTGTGCCACGGCTATCGGGTGCAGAATGTAAGGTTCGCCCGAGCGTCGGCGCACGCCTTTATGAGCCTCTTTTGCAAAGTTAAAGGCTTTGGTTATAATCTCTGTCTTTTTCCGATGGTTCGAAGCCAGATAAGTATCGAGCAAATGCTGGAATGCGGCATTGATCATCTCCTCGTCGTGCTGCTCTTGAGGAGTGAGCGTTTTGGTATTTGTTTCCATGAGGATTGATGATTAGTGGTTAGGTCTTTTTTTTTAATCAAGCAGCCGTTGCCGGCACACCTGGCGTGCGTGCCGGCAACGGCTGTTGCTTTGTTTTAGCGCACGCGGATTTTCTTACCCACGTTAATCAAGTTACCCTTAATACCATTGAGTTGGCGCAGTTTCTTGACTGTTGTGCCGTGGCGGCGTGCTATCTCGCTCAGCGTATCGCCCTGGCGGATGGTTGCGGTTTTTCCTCTGCCCTTGTTGCGGCGCGATTTGCTGCGAGTGTTGCGTCGGTTGCTGCTATTGCTATAGCGTGAGTTACGGCGCGGAGTGGCTACACTGCGGGTTTCGCTCACTTCGGGCACCGCCACGGTGCTGCGGCGCTTGAGCAGTTCGTCGGCTCGATAGTTGTAAACCGAGTCTTTAAGGTCAATCAACGTATTGAGTGTTTCGGTAGGCAGACACACTGTCATGGGGCCTACATTACCGGGAATAATGTCGGTGCGGTACTGCGGATTGAGTGCACGTATAGCCTCGATTTCGATATTGCAAAGGTCGGCAATCTGCTTCATGTGAAGGTCGCGTGTCACTTGTATCGTATCGGTCGTGATGGGATACTTCGTCTTCATCGGGCAGATGTTGTGCTCGCAATAGTAGTTCATCATGTAGTTTGCCGCAATGAATGCAGGCACATACCCACGTGTTTCACGCGGCAGGTAGGGATAGATTACCCAATAATCGCGCGCACCTCCGGCACGGTGCATGGCCTTGTTTACATTGGCCGGTCCGCAGTTGTACGCGGCAATTACAAGACTCCAGTCGCCATAAATTTTATACAGGTCGCGCAGGTAGCGTGCTGCAGCCCAGGTTGCTTTGTAGGGGTCCTGCCGTTCGTCAATCAAGCTGTTAATCTGCAAATCGTAGCGTTTGGCAGTCGAGATCATAAACTGCCACAGTCCCACTGCACCTGCATGGCTGCGTGCTTTGGGTTCAAAAGCCGACTCAATGACCGGCAGATATTTCAGTTCAAGGGGCAGCCCGTAATAGTCGAGCGCCTCTTCGAAGATGGGCACGTAAAAATTGCCTGCTCCGAGCATATACGATACCGAACGGCGCAAGCGGCCGCTATACTGGTCGATAAACTTCTGCACCACACTGTTGTAAGGCATATCCATCACAACCGGCAGGCGGCGCAGACGTTCCTGGTAAACTTCGGGTTCAAAAGTAGGGTTCACGTTGGGGTCAACGCAAGTGGTATCGGGGTAAAGGTATTTTTTAGCCATCCACTCGTTGAGCAACGAGTCACAGCTGGCTGTCATACCCTCGGGCAGTTCTATCACTTCGTCACGTCCGCTTTGATCGTCGTGTACGGTTATCTCTGTCGTGGTGTTTTGTGCCGGAGCTACCAGGTATGCAGCTGTAGCCAGGGCCATTACTATCTGTCTGATACGTTTCATCAAAGGATAAATGAAGAGAGAAAATTCATTATGAAATGCTTGCAATACTCAGTGAGTGCATTAAAACCTAAAGCTGCACCCTACGCCATAAGCCGTATTGCCGCGTGAGCCTGGCGATGCCGGTGCACCGATAACGGCAGGTTCTACGCTGAGGGTCAAGTCGGGCGAGATGTCGAAATCCGAAAGTTGTGCATCGACATAGGCATCGACAACCGAGAGCAGGTAAACCCCCACAAAGCAAAAGGCGCTCAAGTCGCGGTAGCGGCGGTAAAAGTCTTTTTTCCGCTTAAAGAGTTTTTTGAATTGCTCTTCGCGCCCGGCTATATCGTAACGCGGCGGAAGCATCTCAAGGTAAGAGTTTGTATTGGGGTTATCGTCCATGATGTCGAGATAGGCCTGCGAGTAGTCGCGATACATCTGCTGGTTCCACATCAAGGCATAGGCACAGCCTAAAAACCCTCCGTAAATAAAAGGTAATTTCCAATATTTGCGATTGTATATCTGGCCAGCCCCGGGAAATACGAGCGATAGCCACAGGGCCCGCTGCGGATTAGGACGGAACTGAGGTTTGGGCAGTTTTACGCGTCCGGCTTTAGCTGCAACCGAGTCGGTTACCATGCCGAGTGCCAGCGTGTCAACAGGCTTCGACAGCGAGTCGGCCGCTATATGCGCGGGGTGTGCATCGACGCTGTCGTTGCCCATGGCTGTTGTTTGCCCTGTATGGTGCTCGGCGGGTTGCAGCAAATGGTTGGCAGCGTTGTCCGCAGCTAAAACGGGCAAAGCCGGAGCCTCTGTCAAGACTCCGACTTCAGCATGTATATCAACGCGGGCAAATGCACACAACTGGCACACAAAAGCCAGCAGCAGCAAGGCATGCCGTAGTATATGCAAACTCATTTTTCTTTACTGCTTTATCTTATCAATCAGGGCAATTATGCGTTCCAGTTCCTCCTCGGAGGCAAAGGGTATAGATATTTTGCCTTTTCCCTGCTGCGAACAGGTCATCTGCACTTTGGTACCAAAAACATCGGCCAGACGGCTTCGTAGTTCGCCAAAGACATCGGACATCTGTGCATCTTTATTTTTGAGTGTATGGCGTCCGCTTTTAAGAGTTTCGCCATTATTGAGAGCCTTTACCATGTCCTCCACTTGTCGCACCGAATAGCCTTTTTCGCGTATTTCGTTGTAGAGTTTTACCTGCAGCGAGGGTTTGTCCAGTCCGAGCAAGGCCCGGGCGTGTCCTTGGTCTATTTCGCGATTTTGCAAGGCCATTTGCACCTGTGCGGGCAGTTTGAGCAAACGCAGGCAATTGGCAACGGTAGTGCGGTTTTTTCCCACTCTTTCGGCCAGTTTGTCTTGCGTCAGGTCGTAGCGTTCAATCAGGTTTTGGTAAGCAAGAGCTATTTCGATGGCGTTCAGGTCTTCGCGCTGGATGTTTTCAACGAGCGCCATCTGCATCATGTTTTCGTCGTCGGCCGTGCGTATATAGGCGGGTATGGTTGCCAGTCCGGCCATTTGCGAAGCCCTCCAGCGTCTTTCGCCAGCAATAATCTGGTAGGTGTCATCGTCCATCTTGCGGAGTGTGATGGGCTGTACGATGCCTATTTGCCTGATGCTGTCGGCCAGTTCTTGCAAGGCTTCGATGGCAAACTCGCGTCGGGGCTGGTTGGGGTTGGCCTTGATTTTGAACACCGGAACCTCGTTAATGCTCGAAGAACCGCTAGTATGCACTTCTTCGTCAGTCGAAATCAGGGCGTCAAGGCCTCGTCCCAAAGCGGGAAATTTTTTGTGAGCTGCCATGCTTTAATGAGTTTATTTATGGATAGGTAGATGCCCCTTTACTGGGTGTTTTTATCGTTCGTTTTTATGGATGATTTCCTTAGCCAGCGCCAGGTGATTTTTGGCACCGGTTGAGTCGGCGTCGTAGAGTATGGCGGGCAGTCCGTGGCTGGGTGCTTCGGAAAGTTTTACGTTGCGCTGAATGACGGTTTTGAACACGAGTTCTTGAAAATGACGCTTCACCTCGTCGTAAATTTGGTTCGCCAGTCTGAGGCGGCTGTCGTACATGGTGAGCAGGAAACCTTCAATCTCTAATTCGGGATTGAGTTTCTTTTTGACTATTTTGATGGTGTTGAGAAGTTTGGAGATGCCCTCCAATGCAAAATACTCACACTGCACGGGTATAATTACCGAGTTGGCTGCAGTCAGTGCATTAACGGTTATAAGGCCCAATGAGGGGGAGCAATCAATCAAGATGTAGTCGTATTCATCACGTACTGTCTGTAACATCCTTGCAAGGATACGCTCACGGCCTTCAAACTGAAGCATTTCGACCTCAGCTCCTACCAGGTTAATACTCGACGGCACTACGTCGAGGCGCTCTATATCGGTGGTATAAATGGCCTCGTGCACATCTATTCCGTTTATCAGACACTCATAGACGGAGCAGTCTACCTTGCCAAGGTCTACTCCGAGTCCTGACGAGGCATTAGCCTGCGAATCGGCATCTATCAGCAACACTCTTTTTTCGAGCGTGGCGAGCGATGCTGCAAGGTTCATCGACGTGGTGGTCTTTCCCACCCCACCCTTTTGGTTGGCTAAGGCAATAATCTTGCTCATGGTTCAATATTCATAAAATGCAAAGGCCTGTCCTTTTCACTTGCGGGTGCGTTCGGTCGCCGTTGGACACCGATGGTTCCGTGCAACCTTTACAGGCACAGTTTTGGCCTGCATACTCCGTAAAACGGGAGTACAGACCTCCAAAGCTGCCTGATACAAGTCTGGGAACGCTGATTTCGAGACTGCATATCTAAAGACAGCCTGCTTTGGCAAGGCAAAGGTAAGAATAATTCGTTGAATAAGCTAAGTATAAGGCTTTTTTCGTACTTTTGCTCCTGTTTTAATGACATATGCAACTTTATTTAATGCTGTTGATGGCTGTTGTTAAACGATAGGGTTTGCACCTGCCCCAAGTGATTTTTATCAGTGCTCTGACTGTAACCGCGGGCCGTTTTTACAGCCGTTATATACGGGGACCGGATGCTTTTATTCCACTGTTTATCAAGCCATTTACTGCCCTGCAACTTTTTACTTACTTCTCTTCTTTATGCGCCCTTACCTGCTCATTTCAAACGACGATGGCGTACAGGCTCCCGGCCTGCATTTCCTCATCGATACGCTGCGCCCTTATGCCGACTTGCTCGTTATGGCCCCCGACTCTGCCCGTTCGGGTTTCAGCTGTTCCATCACTTCGGCCCATCCGCTAAAATACCGTGTGCTTCACAGCGAGCCCGGCTACACGCTCTGCTCATGTTCGGGCACTCCGACCGATTGTGTCAAGATGGCACTGAACTTGTTTCCGGAGCGCCGTCCCGACTTGATTGTCGGAGGCATTAACCACGGCGACAATTCGTCGGTAAATGCTCACTACTCGGGCACTATGGGAGTTGCCATTGAGGGAGCGCTGCAAGGGTTCCCTTCTATAGCCTTTTCGCTTTGCGACCATCGCGAAGATGCCGATTTCGAACCTTTACGCCCCTACCTGGTCGACCTCATGTTCAAGTCGATTACACTGAGCATGCCACCGTTTACCTGCCTGAACGTGAATTTCCCGTCTGCCCCCAAATTCAAGGGTATCAAGGTGTGTCGCATGGCTCACTCGCGCTGGCAAAACGAGGTTGAACCCCGCGAGCATCCCTTTGGAGGCAAATACTACTGGCTGGCCGGAAACAGCGTCAACCTCGAACCCGAAGCTACCGATACCGACCGCTGGGCTCTTGAAAATGGCTATGTGGCCATTACTCCTACCCAACTTGATGTTACGGCTACCGACCTCATCGACGTGTTGCGCGAAGTGCTCTAATTCTTTATCCCGCCTGCCATACACCACCCGCACAGCATGTGGGCATAAGCCACTGGCATTGCTCTTTGCGGCAGCACCTCTTTCTTACTTTTTTCTGCTATGAAGTATTTTCTCATTGCCGGCGAAGCGAGCGGCGACCTTCATGCCTCGCATCTGATGAAAGCCTTGATTCAAGCCGACCCCCAGGCCGAATTCCGCTACTACGGTGGCGACTGCATGCAGGCCGTAGGCGGCACATTGCTTTGCCACTACCGCCATTTGGCCTATATGGGGTTTGTTCAAGTGGCCCTCCACCTGCCAACCATTCTTAAGGGCATGAAGCGCTGCCGGCAGGAAATTGCCTCGTGGCGCCCCGATGCTTTGATACTGGTTGACTATCCGGGCTTTAACCTGCGCATGGCGCGTTTTGTCAAACAACAAGCGCTTTGCCCCGTTTTTTACTACATATCGCCCAAAATATGGGCCTGGAAGGAACATCGCATTCAGGCCATACGCCGCGATGTAGACCATCTATATTCCATTTTGCCCTTCGAGGTCGACTTTTTCGAGGGTAAACACCACTACCCCATTACCTATGTGGGCAACCCAACGGTCGACGAGGTGGCTGCCTACCAGGAACGCCACGGCAAGCCTCAGCCCGATGGGCGTACCATTGCCCTGCTGCCGGGGTCACGCCGCCACGAAATTGCCGACAACCTTTCGCGCATGCTCAAGGCTGCAGCTCCGCTTGAAAACTACCGGCTGGTAGTTGCTATGGCTCCGGCGGTGCCACGCCCCTTTTACGAAGAGCTGATAGCCCGCTCGGGCCTAAGCACCAACCGCGTCAGCCTGGTATCGGGACAAACCTACAACCTGCTTTCGCAGGCTACGGCGGCACTGGTTACAAGCGGCACGGCCACGCTCGAAACGGCCCTTTTCGGAGTGCCTCAAGTGGTTTGCTACTTTATGCGCTGCGGCCGGCTGGTATCGCTCATCCGTCCCTATTTTCTCAAAGTACCCTTTGTTTCGCTGGTCAACCTCATTGCCGGCAGTGAGGTGGTGCCCGAACTGGTGGCCGACGGCATGCACCCCGAACGGGTGCGGCAATGCCTGCAACACATTATGCCCGGCGGCAAGGGGCGCGAGGCTCAGCTCAAAGGCTATGACCGGGTAGCACAACTCTTAGGCGGCCCGGGAGCTCCCATGCGCGCTGCCAACGACATTGTAAGCCGGCTCTCCAAGCGCTAAAGCTGAAGCTGTACCGATGGGATGTCCCCACGAGGTATGCTGTTAAAACTGGCTGCTACATTGACGAAAGCAAAATTTTTTACATCCGCATTCCATGCCGAAAAACGGCTTAGGATTTTTTCTGAACCTTACATTTTTTTCCATGAAATTCTACCAGTTCCTATGCTGCCTGCTCTGCCTGTTGGCATCGCTCACCATGCAGGCCGACCCTGTGACCGACGAGGGCCAAAAGCTCTACAACACAGCCACTCAGCACCCCTCGCGCGAGGCATACCGCGATGTATGCCTGCATTTTTACAACAATAACCTGGAGCACGAACTCTACAACAAGGCCATCGAATGGTTCCGGAAACGGGCCGGCAAACAAACCAATACGCCCGAGGCGGCCGACTTGCTGCTTTACGAATCGACCCGCTACCTGATAGGCAATACAGCCGATACCGATGCCTTTCTTCGCAAGGCTAAGCAGGCACTCAACATTTACCGCCGCACGGGCTTTAAGCATGGCGAGGCCGAGGCTTGTGCCATTTTGAGCGAATACTACAACTACGCCGATGTCAGCCAGGCGCCACAATATCTTAAACGGGGCATCGAACTGCTGGGCAACGAAAAGAGTTTGCTCAACACCACGCTTCACATTAACTATGCCTATGCCCAGTGTGTAAACAACAACTATGCCGAGGCCATCAAACTGAGCAACAAGAGTATCGAACTGGCCATGGCCATCAAGGAACATGCCATGGCGGCCAATGCCCACACGCTGCTGGGCATCATCAGCCGCCGGCAGAACCACCACATGGAGGCATTCAACCATTACCAGGAGGCGCTCAAGCTGCTCCGCCCGCTGAATCTGCCCTCGGAGGAGGCCTACGTACTGTCGAACCTGAGCAGCCTGTGCATCGTTACCCACCGCACCGAAGAGGCCATCAACTATGCCCGGGAAAGTGCGCTGGCAGCCGACAAAGGAACCGACACCGACCAGCAGGCATTATCGTGGTGTACCTACGGCAACATTCTGCTGAGCCACAAGCACTACCAAAAGGCCACCGGACCACTGCTCAAAGGCTTCAGACTGGGCCAGGTTACGCAACAGGTACTCACAGCCTCGTATGCTGCGGCCATGCTCATGTACAACTACCAGATGCGCAGCCGCACCGACTCGGCCAACTACTACATGAAGATTGCCGAAGGCTATATCGACCGGCTGCCGCCCAACTCCATGAGTTACATCTCGTATATGCACTTCAAAGGCAAAGTATTGATTGATCGTAAACAATATAAGCAGGCACTGCCTTACCTGCAGTACACCCGCCAGGCCAGCACAACCAGTTCGAGCGTCAACTCCAGCGACCTTTTTCACGAACTGGCTCAGTGCTACGCAGGCATGGGGCACTACCGCGAAGCGCACACCTATGCCGACAGTGCCTATACCAGCATGCTGAAACAGGCCGATAACGACCTGAAGCAGCAAATGACCGACTTTGCCGCCCGCTACAACCTACAGCAAAAGGAACTGCGCAATGCACAGCTGGCCACCAGCCTGGCCCGGCAGCAGGCCCATACACGCGAATTGTGGCTGGCCATTGTTGTGCTGCTGATTGTAATTGTCGCACTCATCACCTTTTGGCTCTGGCGACGCAAGGCGCGCACCCTGCGCGAACAGGTAATGCGGCGCGAAGCCGAAACCAATGCCATGCGCAACTATGTGGAGGGGCTTGAAGACGAACGCAGCCGCCTGGCACGCGAACTGCACGACGGGGTGTGCAACGAACTGGCTGCCATGCGCATGTTGGCACTCAGCGGAAAACCGGCTCACGAGGTGGCCCGCCTGGCCGAGGAGAGCCGGCAACGCGTACGCCACATCTCGCACCGGCTCATGCCGCCCGAATTCAAAAACTGCACCCTGCCTATGCTGCTCGACAACCTGACCCGACAAACCGATGAGAGCAATGCCGACACCGATGTAGCGTTCGAGGCCGACGTTCCCGAAAAACTGCAACTGCCTACCGATGTTGCGTATGCACTCTACCGCATAACGCAAGAGGTGCTCGGCAACATTTTGCGCCATGCCCAGCCCTCGTTTATCGAGGTCAGACTCAAGGTTCATACCAATGACTCATGGCAGCTGCAAGTGGTCAACGACGGACAACCGCCAGCCAACACATCACCGCAGGGTAGTGGCAGCCGCACCATCAAGAGTCGTGCCACGGGCATAGGGGCTCACACTTCGCTTACTACCAACAAGGCCGGCATCACCTGCTTTTGCATTGAATATAACCATCAGTCTACCGAATAAAACAGCTACCACTCTCCACACAAAAGGGACTGCTCTTACAACTTAAAGTTCAGAGCAGTCCCTTTATGTTTGTCTGTCTTTGGGTACCGGGGTTCACTCCAAACACCCCACAAACACATATATTTTAACAAATACAAGGTATAAAATCCATAAATATCATTATTTTCCTTGATGTTTTATCCCTTAAAATAATTATATCTTTGCACTAAAATACCTTATTCTTCAACCATCCGATAGTACTGCCCCATATTATGCCCCAAAGTGTACTCATTGTTGACGACCACCAAATTATCGGAGGAGCTATCAAACTGATAGTCGACTCCATCCCACAAGTTAACTGCACCAAAGTGTGTACAACCTGTGTCGAAGCCACGCGGCTCACCGAAAGCATCAGTTTTGACCTTTGCATTGTAGACGTTGAACTACCCGACGGGTCGGGACTGGAATTAATTGAAGGGATACGCAAACGGTCACCGCTCACCAAAATGCTTGTCAGCACCATGCACGACGAAATTTGGGTTACGGCCGACATTATACGTACCGGGGTGAACGGCATGATACTTAAAAGCGAATCGATGGATAGCTACAAAGAGGCTATCCTTGCGCTACTCAACGGCAAAGACTGGTTTTGCAATCACTACCAAATTATGCGTAAGCGCATAGAAAACCGCAACACTTCGCCCGAACTTAGCAAAACGGAGATGCGTGTGCTCCGCCTCATCACCGAGGGATACAGTACCCGCGAAATGGCCGAAATGCTGTTCCGATCGCCCAATACCATCGAAAGCCATCGGCGCCACATCATGAACAAACTCAATGCAGCCAACGTGGCCGATCTCATAAACAAGGCCTATGCCTACGGCTTTAACCTGACGCAGGGACACGAGTAAAGGTCAACATCGGCCTGCACGCTACCAACAGTCCTATTTCTTGACGCTACGGGACCCTTTGCCCACATCTCTGACAGAACTTACTTATTTTTAAAAGGCCCGTTTCGGCAAAAATAACCAATTGCCGGACACGCTGAATGTGTCCGGCAATTTTTATGGACTGAATGGTTTCTATCTATTTCAAACTACCTGCCGTCAGGACTGACACCCCGTGAAATGTGTCAGCCCTGACGGGTCCTCTTTGTTTTTCTAAAATACAAAAACTGTCAGCAAACACTTACCCCCCTTTAGCGGTCGTCCACTTTTTTTGTCTGAATTATAAGAATGATGTCATTTTGAGTGTTCTACCATATTTTATGCAAGCAAGATTGCTACTCAACAGGAATAGGAAAATCTTCAAAACAACTCGTAAAACGAAAGAAAACGAGGCTTATGTAAAGCCTGTAAAAACATCATTACTCAGTCTTAGCAAGGATGTTGTGCCAAGCTTCCTCCCCAAACTTACCATCCGGCATAGCGCTGCACAAACCGATGCACGCGGCGGGTGTATTCGGCCGGATAAAGCTGATAGCTGCGGGCATGGGGGGCCTCCGGAACCAGCCAGGCGGCTTTGGGGCCACGATGGGCAGCATGAAGGGGCTGGAGCATGGCTGTAGGCACAAATTTGTCGGCCGAACCATGAATAAAGAGCATAGGACGAGTGCAGCGGGCCACCTGTTGCAAAGCCGAAGCCTCATCAAAACTCCAGCCGTATCGCCACTTGCACAGCGTAGAGGCCAAAGGAATGAGCGGCCAGGCCGGCAGACCGAACTGCTCGCCCAGCTCCTTTGTAAACTGGTCGGTTACCGAGGTATAGCCACAGTCTTCGACATAGGCTGTTACCATAGGCGGCACGTCGGTATCGCCTGCAAGCATCATAGTGGTGGCAGCTCCCATCGACACGCCGTGCACCACCGCCTGCAGCGAGTCGCCAAAAAAGGTGGGCAGCCGGTTTACCCATTCCTTCACATCGAGACGGTCTAACCAGCCCATCTGGTAATGGTTTCCCGCACTCTGTCCGGCATTGCGCAAGTCGGGCAGGAGGATGTTGGCCCTGAGGTCGCGCTGATACATGCGCCCCAGGTGCATCATGCGCACGGCACAATCGGTATAGCCGTGCACCAGCACGGCCGTGCGGCGGGTAGCACGCGGTGCATCAGCATAGTAAGCATGCAGCCGGGCGCCGTCGGGGGCTACGATGATGGTGTCGTGCCAATTGCCCGCAGCCTGCAGCGAGTCGCGCCAGGCCACGAGGCCGGGATAAAGACTGTCCATTTCGTGCCAGGCCAGGGCCTCGTTGCGTCCCCGGTCGCCGGGTTTGAGCGAATAGTCGAGCAAGTACCACGAGGCACCGCCCAAAACTAAGGCTGCCAAAAGCACCATACTCAGGGCGCCCAACGTTAGTTTTTGAAGTTTTGTCATCCTATCAAAGGGTTTAGGGTGTACACGGCCCGCCGGGGCATCCGTCTTAAGACTTAACGGTGCACCATATAACGGAGAGGACCGTACACTCAGGGTTTTTCGAAATGTTGGTAATCCTTGAGGCTGCGCCAGTCGCCGCCCCACACAAATCCGTGCTGCTTGAACAGCCGGTGGCACAGGTCGCCGCGCGTAATGCGGTAGGGACTCTTCAGGCTGCGGTTGGCATAGCGGCGGCCCTTGGCTGGCTGCACCTTACGCCCGTCGCGACTTACGCAGGGGTTGTATAGCGGGTTTATATCAATAGCCCGGCCGGTGCTGTGCTTGGAGAGTGCCTTGCTTCCGGCCACACGGCGGTAGTTAAAAGCCGAGGTATTATTGGCCGCCATCGACCGCTCATCATCGGCTCCATAGTAGTCAATCAGGCGCATGCGCTCTATGGGGTAACGCGCACGGTGCAACTCGCGGAAAATGGCCAGCAAGTCGGCAGCCAAATCTTTGTGGCACACCAGTTCGCCCACATGCTCGCGGCCCCCAGCATCGTAGTGCTTGACGCGCAAATAACGCAATGTGGCCCGCGGCACACCGCAGCCAACCTTGTACGAACGGCCCTGCATCAAGGCAAATACCGAATCGGGGAGAGCGCAGGCCGTAAAATCGTTGGCAGCAGACCGAGCCATACTGTATTTGAAGGGCAGCAGTCCTATGAGCAGCAGTATCAGAATTTGTTTCATGGACAAAGGTATTGTTTCATGACCGCAAAAGTAAGGATTTCTGCCCATTACCCTATGCAGCAAATATACTTATCTACTCATACTTTTATCCCTGGGTTTACCCATATACTCCTATATCTTTCTAAATAAACTCAACCAACTTCTTTATATCATCCTAAATTGGCTACTTCTAATTGCCATAATCACAATCCTTTTTTCTTTATATAAGAAAGAGCACACCATTTCAGCCCTATAAATAATCATCTTTAAAAGTTTAAGAACATGGGAACAAAATTGATTTCATTCACTGTAATAACGGTGATATCTATCCTATTGTTTATAGGAGTAAGTTGGGGAGGATCCTTTAGTTTATCTGCTGCAACTTGGAGCCAAAGTATTTGCTTTTTTGCATTTACATGCTATGTGCTGTGGAAATTAGAAAAATCTCAGATAGAAAGGCTACCGATAGTTTTAGCAGTCGTCGCTATTATGTTAGGACGTATGCTACCCATACTTCCAATAATGATAAGCGACTTTACCGGAGCATGGATATACATGATAGTAAACATCATTTGTTTAATATCCATTATTTTAGGAGCTATTTGCTTCCATGAAAAGCGAAGTTCCGTTTACACTCTATCTATTATCATCATGCTTATGCTAAATACCCTAGCCCTCAATCAATGGGAACAGATGGTAATCGGAAAGAGTTGCAACATTATTGTTTAACTAAATCTTTTTTCAACATGAAATTACTTTAGTTTGCTAAAAAGCTGAAATGGAAAACATTTAATAAAGGAGGTGTGTCATAACCTTAGGTTATCCCTCCAACATAAAATAAACTCGCAACTTGGGTGTCATACACTGCAGTTGCGAGTTTACTTTTGACTAATAGTTGGATAAGAAGGCCGACACTCGTGTTATGCCCTGCCGGTCAGCTCTGTAGGCAGTTGGGGCATGGCTCCGGTTTGTGTACACACGTAGGCACTCACCTTGACGGCACGCTCGTGGGCCTCGCGCACGCTCTGACCCTGAAGCAACGAGGATACGAGGGTGGCAGTAAACGAGTCGCCGGCACCCACCGTATCAACTACCTCGACCCGGGGCGTTTCGACAAACGACACCTTGCCGGGGGTGAACACATAACTGCCATTTACGCCACAGGTAAGTATGAGCATCTTGAGGTTATACTTAGCCAGCAAAATCCAGCATTTGTCCTGCAAGTCAATGCCGGGGTAGCCAAACAAGCGGCTGACTGTTACCAGCTCCTCGTCATTGATTTTGAGCACATTGCAGCGGCGCAACGATTCGGTAAGCACCTCTTTGGTATAAAAGTTCTGACGCAGGTTAATGTCGAAAATCTTAAGTATGCCCTCGCCCTCTGGCATTGTGTCGATAAAGCGGGCAATGGTTTCGCGCGACACTACGCTGCGCTGTGCCAACGACCCCCAACACACGGCACGGGTGTTGCGCGCCAGCTCGGCCAACTCAGAAGTAAAGGGGATGTTGTCCCAAGCCACGCCCTCTTTAATTTCATAACTCGGCACGCCGCTGTCGTCAATGGTTACTTGCACCGTACCCGTGGGATAAGGCACCGTGCTGACCACGCCCTGCAAGCCGCGTCGGGCAAAAACTTCGCGAATCTCGCGTCCCAATTTATCATCGCCTACGGCGCTGACCACCCGGCTCTCCAGGCCGAACTGCGACACGTGGTAGGCAAAGTTGGCCGGTGCACCGCCTATCTGCCGGCCTTCGGGCAACACATCCCACAGGGCCTCGCCCATGCCCACCACAAAGCGGGGAAGGATGGTTCCGATTTGAATGTTGGTAACCGGCGACTCTACATTGGGGTCGATATCATCAGTAGGATTTACATGTTTATAAGGATAGTCTATCATTTTTGCGTAAGTATTTAAAGAATTTGTTTTTAGAGTAGGTACGTCTGCAAATTTAGGATATTCAGCACAAACAGCCCGCACTGCCTCGGGCCAAAGCATCAAACTTTAGTGACGTACCCGCAGGGCAAAGTAACACAAATAGCACACGGCCACAGCCATGACAGCTACCGCACCGACCTGACTTGACAGGGCATCGCTAAGCAGCCCCATGGCCAATGGGAAAACGGTACCTCCGAAAAGCCCCATAATCATCAAACCCGAAACCTCATTCTGCTTGGTAGGACAAGTTTTCAAGGCTTGCGCAAAAGTAATGGGAAAGATGTTCGAATTGCCATAACCTACAAGGGCAATGCTTGCGTAAAGCAGCCACTGCGACTCGGCCAGTACGAAACCAACCATAGCCAGCAGCATCATGCCCACACTCAGCATAAAAAAGTGGCGTTCGCTCACCTTAGTCAGGATAAAAGCTCCCGTCAGGCAACCTGCCGTTCTGAAAATAAAGTACAGACTCGTGGCAAATCCGGCCTCATCGAGCCCTTGTCCCAAATACTCCTGCAAAATTTTAGGGGCGGTGGTATTGGTTCCGACATCAATACCTACATGACACATAATACTAATGAAGCAAAGCAGCACGGCCGGTTTGCCCAGCAAAGCCAAACTGGCACCAAAGCTCGATGCACTGTCAGGAGCTTTTTCGGCAATGGGGGTTACGCCGAGGCTCAAAACAGCCAGCACGGAAAGGCTCATGTAAAGCGGGAACAGTATATGCCAGCCCAAGCCGAGCACGGAGTGGGTAGCCCCCCAGGCTGCAATCAAGGGTGCCAGGAAGGAGGCAATGGCCTTGACAAACTGACCAAACGTAAGAACCGACGAGAGATTGCCTCCCTGCACCACATTGGAAAGCAGGGGGTTGAGCGAGGTTTGCATGATGGCATTACCTATGCCCAACAACGAGAACGATACCAGCATAAAGCCATAGCTCTGACCGAAAAGGGGCAAAAGCAACGACACCAAGGTAACAACCAAACTGAGCAGCACCGTACGCTTGCGACCGATACGGTTCATAAGCAAACCCGTGGGCACACTGAAGAGCAAAAACCAAAAGAATACAAGCGAGGGGAACACATTGGCCTCAGAATCGGTCAGCCCTAAATCGGCCTTGACATAGTTGGAAGCAATGCCCACGAGATCGACAAAGCCCATGGCAAAGAAACTGAGCATCAGGGGTATGAGCGCCAGTCGGCTTGTTTTATGCAAAGAGTTGTTCATAACAAAGAGTTTGTATAACGTATGCTTTGATAAAAATGCTGAAGGTGGTTACACGGCTATTTAGCAGGGAGGCACCGCCGAAATGCACAAATCTTCGGCGGGCCTTTGCCTTAACAACCAATTATAACAACTAAATGAACAATTAAACAATTACTTGCCTGCATGGGTACTGAGGCGATAAACCTTGGCGTTGTTTACCTGAGCCTGCGAACCCTCGCTGAAGAAGCGGAGCGTGTTGTAGGGTTCGTTGGGGAACACCAGGTTTGTCATGGCTACGCGTCCGCCATCGACAAACAGCTCTATCGAACTGCGATCAACGAACAGCCGGATGTGGTGGCTCTGGGTCTGCTCAAGGGGTGCCCAGGTGCCCAAAGCAAAGGCGTTGTGATAGTTCTCGGTCAAGGTGCGGTAGCGCTCGAGGCTGGCAGCATTATCAAGGTGATGGGGTTCAACCTTGTTACCAAAGTCGGTTATACCACTCTCGGCACGGTCCATCACGATGCGCTTTTTGTTGGCATCAATGTAAACAATAGTTTTTTCGCCCTTGGCATTGCGCAATTCCACGCCACACTTTCCGGCTTTGCCCGGCTTCAGGTCAAACAGAACCTCCATGGCGCCATCGTTTTGGTCAAATACGTTTTCAACCTGCTTTTCGCCCAGTTCAAAGTTACCGAGTTCCTTCACTTCGCCACGCAAAGACTCCAATTCCTTAACCGGTGCTGCACTAAGGTAGATATTGCCATCGGCAGCGGTATAAAGCTTAAGTTCGCGAGCCAGGGCATTGCACGAACGGAACTGCTGGGTGGGAGTCAGGTTGGCATACTGCCAGTTGCTCATCCAGGGCATGGCAATTACACGGTCGCCCGTGTTCGAATAGCACACCGTGGCGTAATGATCCTTGCCCCAGTCGAGCCATTTTACAATCGAGGGCTTGGTGTCGCAGGTAAACTTTTTACCGTCAAAGTCGCCCACAAAGTACATCGTGCCGCTACCGCCGTAAACAAAACCCGGATTGATATTGACAATCATCACCCACTTTTTGTGCGCCGGGTTGCCATCGACAGCCAGTTGCACAAAGTCGGGACATTCAAACTGGTTGGGCTGCGGGCCATAGCCTGCTCCAAACTCGCTGAGGTACGTCCAATCCTTAAGATTGTCCGAGGCATAGAAACGCATGTTCTTGTCGGCGCTCACAATCATTATCCATTTTTGCTGCGGTTCGTACCAAAATACCTTGGGGTCGCGAAAGTTTTCGAGTCCGTCGAAGGGAGTGAGTACGGGATTCTTCTCGTATTTGGTAAAGGAGCGGCCGTTGTCGAGGCTGTAAGCCAGACATTGCTGCTGGCGCTGGTGTCCACCCGGCAGGCCTTTGTGCGAGGTGTAGAAGGCTATGATGGCATCCTTGCCATAACCGGCCGAGTTACGGTGGTCAACAATACACGACCCCGAGAAGATGTGTCCCATGGTATCGCGGGCAATGGCGGGTTCAAGATGCTGCCAGTGTACGAGGTCGCGCGATACGGAATGCCCCCAGTGCATATTGCCCCACATCGAGCCGTAGGGATTGTACTGAAAGTAAAGGTGATACTCGCCATCCTTATATACCAGGCCGTTGGCATCGTTCATCCAGCCATAAACGGGAGTGTGGTGATACATGGGGCGGAACTTTTCGCGATTGACCGTATCGAAGGTGTCGGCCGTTTCGAGTTTTTGCCAGGCAAGGGCCTGGCTCGACAAACCGCAAACAACCACGGAGTCGCTGTCAGAGCCTTCATTCAGCGCAAGGGGCACGGTATAGTCAACCTTGTCGATGGCCAGACGCACATCAAGCGGAGTACCGTTAAACACAACCTGCGCCTCGGGACTGCTCTCCTGAATGGGGAGTAAAAGGTATTTAGGCGAGTGGTTCAAGCGCACTACAGTCAGGCTATCGCCGGTATGGTCGAGTGTAAACGTCGCATCGGGAGTAGATGTGCAAGAGGCCATCAAGGCTGCTCCTGCAAGCAAAAGGGTTGAAAACTGTTTCATGGTGTGTGTGTGTATAAAAATGTGGTGATTAATTGACGTGGGGGAAGGTGGCGCAGCTACATCGGCGATTAAAGCAGGCTCATGCTGCGCACACCTGTAAATAGAAATTGCTTTTAAAAACGGATGCTTGCCGAGAACTCTACAGTAAAGGGGCGGATATAGCTGCCGGCCATCCAGGCTCCGTTATACTTGGAGGCCTCGTCTTTGCCAACAAGTTCGGCACCGGCAATGGAACCTTTGGCACCGGTTTGGTTCAGGAAGTTGATGACGGTGCATCCCAG
>Juniper_p1__coassemble_521_pt1 | contig 21808 bp, 14 predicted proteins | sample Juniper_p1__metabat2_high_PE_029 | metagenome-assembled genome bin Juniper_p1 | reverse complement strand
TAGAGCACTGGTCTCCAAAACCAGGTGTCGGGAGTTCGAGCCTCTCTTCCCGTGCCAAATAATAGACGAATGTTCCAGAAAATTATTTCTTGTTGTAAAGATTCATACGACGAATTATCTCATAAAACCACGTGGCCTACACGACAGGAGTTGACTCACTCTGCGATAGTTGTGCTCACAGCTTCCATCGTCATAGCTCTCGTGGTGTTCCTTATGGATACGGTATTTGAGTCTATCATGCAATTAATCTATCCTCAAAATTAAATTCATTATGGCACAAGCTGAAATGGCATGGTACGTTCTGCGTGCCGTAAGCGGAAAAGAAGGAAAGGTTAAAGAGTACATTGATGCTGAAATCAGAAATGGCCGCCTTGGCGGTCATGTTTCGCAAGTACTCATTCCGACCGAGAAGGTGAAGCAGATTCGTGGCAATAAACAAATTGTCAAGGAACACTTGTATCTTCCCGGCTATGTTCTTGTTGAGGCAAGATTAGTTGGAGAAACTGTTCATGAGTTGCGCAGCACACCTAATGTGCTGGGCTTTTTGGGCGGAATGGATAATCCAACTCCCCTTCGTGAAAGTGAAGTGAATCGTATCTTGGGTAAAGTAGATGAATTGGAGGATGAACCTCTAGAAGTCGAAATACCTTACAATGTAGGTGAAACCGTTATGGTAACCGATGGCCCGTTTAGTGGATTCTCAGGAACTATCGAGAAGGTAGATAATGAGAAGAAGAAAGTGACCGTAATCGTAAAGGTTTTCGGGCGCAATACGGGTTTGGATCTTGGTTTTATGCAGATTGAAAAAGGATAGAAGTATTTGTTACGTGCATTCTGTTCTATTCGTCACTTTATAAATTTAAACAATAACAATGGCTAAAGAAGTTGCTGGATTAATCAAATTACAGATTAAGGGCGGCGCTGCAAATCCATCACCTCCCGTAGGTCCTGCTCTGGGTTCTAAGGGTATCAACATCATGGATTTCTGCAAGCAGTTCAACGCCAGAACTCAGGACAAGGCTGGTAAGGTATTACCGGTTGTCATTACTTACTATAATGACAAGTCTTTCTCTTTCGTAGTCAAGACTCCTCCTGTGGCAATTCAACTACTGGAAGCAGCCAAAAAGAAGAGCGGATCTGCCGCACCTAACCGTAATAAGATCGCTGAGATTACTTGGGATCAGGTTAAGGCTATTGCAGAAGATAAGATGCCCGACTTGAACTGCTTCACGCTTGAAAGTGCAATGCGTTTGGTAGCTGGTACTGCCCGCAGCATGGGTATCACAGTAAAGGGTGACTTCCCTGTTGAATAATTAAACTTCAATTGAAACAATGAGTAAACTGACAAAAAATCAGAAGTTAGTCGCTGACAAGATTGAAGCAGGGAAGGCATATTCGTTGAAGGAAGCTTCGTCTTTGGTAAAGGAAATTACCACTACCAAGTTTGATGCATCCGTAGACATTGACGTACGTTTGGGTGTAGACCCTCGTAAGGCAAACCAGATGGTTCGTGGCGTTGTATCGCTGCCCAACGGAACTGGTAAGCAGGTGCGAGTACTCTGCCTCTGTACGCCCGATGCTGAAGCTGCTGCAAAAGAAGCAGGTGCTGACTATGTAGGTCTCGATGAGTATATCGAGAAAATTAAAGGTGGTTGGACAGATATTGATGTTATCATCACTATGCCTGCCATCATGGGTAAGATTGGTGCCCTCGGTCGTGTGCTCGGTCCTCGTGGATTGATGCCTAACCCCAAGAGTGGTACTGTAACTATGGATGTTGCCAAAGCTATCCGTGAGGTTAAGCAGGGTAAGATTGACTTTAAGGTTGATAAGACTGGTATTGTTCATACATCAATCGGTAAGGTAAGCTTCACTCCTGAACAGATTTATGGTAATGCAAAGGAATTCATTGCAACTATCATAAAGCTAAAGCCGACGGCCGCTAAGGGTACATATATCAAGAGTATTTATCTTTCATCTACCATGAGCAAAGGTATCAAGGTTGATCCTAAGTCTGTAGAAGAAATCTAAACTGAATTGAATCATGAAGAAGGAAGATAAAGCAATTATCATCGAGCAACTCGGTGAAAAACTCAAAGAGTATGCACACTTCTATCTTGTAGACGTAACCGGTATGAACGCGCAAGCTACTTCAGATTTGCGTCGTAAGTGTTTCGGTAGCGAAGTCAAGATGGTTGTTGTTAAAAACACACTTTTGCACAAAGCCTTCGAGGCATCTGAGATCGATTACTCTCCCCTCTATGATTGCCTGAAGGGTACAACGGCAGTGTTCTTCTGTCAGACTGCAAACGTTCCTGCTAAACTCATTAAGGAAGTTAGCAAGGATGGTATTCCTGGACTCAAAGCAGCTTATGCTGAGGAAGGATTTTATGTAGGTGCTGATCAGCTCGATACATTGTGTGCAATCAAGAGCAAGAACGAGGTTATTGCCGAAGTTGTCGCTCTTCTCCAGTCTCCTGCCAAGAATGTTATTTCTGGTCTCCAGAATGCAGGACAGACTATTCACGGTGTGCTTAAGACCCTGGGCGAGCGCCCCGAATAAACAACGGTTTTATAACCGAACCCCACAATTAACTTAGAACAAAAACAAAAAATACAATTACAAAAATGGCAGATATCAAAGCTATCGCTGAAGAATTGGTAAATTTGACAGTGAAAGAAGTTAACGAGTTGGCAACTATCCTCAAGGAAGAATACGGAATCGAACCCGCTGCTGCAGCTGTTGCTGTTGCTGCTGGTCCCGTTGCAGCAGCTGCTGCAGCTGAGGAGAAGACCTCTTTCGACGTAGTCCTCAAGAGCGCAGGTGCTGCAAAACTCCAGGTTGTTAAGGCTGTTAAGGAGCACTGTGGTCTCGGTCTGAAGGAAGCTAAGGACCTCGTAGATGGCGCCCCCAGCAAGGTTAAGGAAGGCGTTGCTAAGGAAGAGGCTGAAGCACTCAAGAAGGCTCTCGAAGAGGCTGGTGCTGAGGTAGAACTCGCCTAATATACACCCTTAAATAGGGAAGTGGTTATGGATCCTCTGGTAGAGGGTTCATAACCTTTTTGCGTCTATATATTTTGTAAAGGTTGCTTTTGCGCAAAATTATCTTCTTATTATATAGATTTAGCGCCGTTTACTTAGTTTAGTAACCTTTTTGCTTGCAATTCTGTCCTGATTATTCTCAGACATGTAATTGTTTGTAGTATTTTTAGACCATTCTGTTTAAGAGTTTATTCGTTCTTTAAGTTTCTAGTATTTTACTTGATGCGTTTAGACTTTTAAACCAATCATTTATCCCCAACAAAAGCAAGAATGTCTTCTAGAGTAATAAACCAACGTGTCAACTTTGCGTCCGTCAAGAACCCGATGCCCTATCCTGATTTCTTGGACGTGCAGTTAAAGTCTTTTAGAGATTTCCTCCAGCTCGACACCCCCAGTGAATTGCGTAAGAATGATGGTCTGTATAAAGTTTTTGCAGAGAACTTTCCTATTGCTGATACTCGCAACAACTTTGTATTGGAATTTATCGACTATTATATCGATGAACCTCGTTACAGCATACAGGAGTGTCTAGAGCGTGGCCTTACTTATAGTGTGCCTTTGAAGGCTAAGCTAAAACTCTATTGTACCGATCCCGAACATGAGGATTTTGATACTGTTGTACAGGACGTATTTCTCGGATCTATACCATACATGTCGAGCAATGGTACTTTTATCATCAATGGCGCAGAACGTGTTGTAGTTTCACAGCTTCATCGTTCACCGGGTGTTTTCTTTGGCTCAAGCATTCATGCAAATGGTACCCAACTTTATTCGGCACGAATCATTCCTTTCAAAGGCTCGTGGATTGAGTTTGCTACTGACATTAACAATGTTATGTATGCATACATTGACCGTAAAAAGAAGTTGCCCGTAACAACCTTGCTTCGTGCAATTGGTTATGAGAATGATAGAGACATCCTTCAGATTTTTAATCTTGCAGAAGAAGTCAAGGTAAATAAGACAAATCTTAAGAAGGTTGTAGGCCGAAAGTTGGCGGCACGCGTTCTTAAGAGTTGGGTAGAAGATTTCGTAGATGAAGATACTGGCGAAGTTGTATCTATTGAGCGTAACAATGTTGTTCTTGATCGTGAAACAGTTCTTGAGCCTGAGCACATTGAAACTATCATCGATTCAGGTGTGCAGAGCATTCTTCTTCACCATGAAGAAGGAGCTTCTTCTGATTATTCGATTATCTTCAATACATTCCAGAAGGACCCTTGTAACTCTGAGAAAGAGGCAGTGCTGTTTATCTATCGCCAGTTGCGTAATGCAGACCCTGCAGATGATGCTTCAGCTCGTGAAGTTATCAATAACCTTTTCTTCTCTGAGAAGCGCTATGACCTTGGTGAGGTAGGACGTTACCGTATCAATAAGAAACTAAACCTCTCGACCGATATGGATGTTCGCGTGCTTACTCGCGAAGATATCATCGAGATTATTAAGTATCTTATTGAGTTGATTAACTCAAAGGCAACGGTCGACGATATTGACCACTTGAGTAACCGTCGTGTACGTACTGTGGGTGAGCAGTTATCGAACCAGTTTGCCATCGGTCTTGCACGTATGAGCCGCACCATTCGTGAGCGTATGAATGTACGCGATAATGAAGTGTTTACTCCTACAGACCTTATCAATGCCAAGACTATCTCGAGCGTAATTAACTCTTTCTTTGGTACTAATGCGTTGTCGCAGTTTATGGACCAAACTAACCCCTTGGCCGAGGTTACTCATAAGCGCCGTCTTTCGGCCCTTGGTCCTGGTGGTTTGTCGCGTGAGCGTGCAGGTTTCGAGGTACGTGACGTTCACTATACGCACTATGGCCGTCTTTGCCCGATTGAGTCGCCTGAAGGTCCTAACATCGGTCTGATTTCTTCGCTCTGTGTATATGCAAAAATTGACGAACTTGGATTTATCGAGACTCCCTATCGAAAGGTAGAAAATTCGGTAGTTAATCTTGATAATAATGAAGTCGTATATCTTTCTGCAGAAGAAGAAGAAGGTAAGATTATCGGCCAGGGTAATGCTCCATTGAATGATGATGGTACCTTTATTCGCGACAAAGTAAAGTGTCGTCAGGATGCAGATTATCCGGTAGTACCTCCTTCAGAGGTAGAATTGATGGACGTTGCTCCTCAGCAGATTGCTTCGATTGCAGCATCGCTCATTCCCTTCCTTGAGCATGACGATGCCCACCGTGCGTTGATGGGTTCGAACATGATGCGCCAGGCAGTACCCCTAATCCGAAGCGAAGCACCTATTGTAGGTACAGGTATCGAAAAGCAAGTTTGCGAAGATTCGCGTACCATGATTACGGCTGAAGGCGAAGGTGTTATTGAGTTTGTAGATGCTACTACAATCCGCATAGCCTACGATCGTTCCGAAGACGAAGAGTTTGTAAGCTTTGATTCGAATGTCAAAGAATACAATATACCTAAGTTCCGTCGTACCAACCAGAACATGACCATTGACCTTCGTCCTATCTGCGAAAAGGGTCAACGTGTTAAGAAAGGTGACATACTTACCGAGGGCTATGCCACTGAAGATGGCGAGCTTGCACTTGGACGCAACCTCTTAGTAGCTTACATGCCTTGGAAGGGATATAACTATGAGGATGCTATTGTGCTGAACGAGCGCATGGTTCGTGAGGATATTCTCACTTCGGTACATGTGGATGAGTTTTCGCTTGAAGTGCGCGAAACCAAGCGCGGTATGGAAGAGTTTACCAATGACATTCCCAATGTCAGTGAAGATGCTACCAAGGACCTCGACGACACCGGTATTGTACGTATAGGTGCCCGCATCGCTCCGGGCGATATTCTTATAGGTAAGATTACGCCGAAGGGCGAAAGCGATCCCACTCCCGAGGAAAAACTCCTCCGTGCCATCTTTGGTGATAAGGCCGGTGATGTAAAGGATGCTTCACTCAAGGCTAATCCTTCGCTTGCAGGTGTAGTTATCAACAAGCGCCTTTTTGCTCGTGTTCAGAAGACGCGTAGCTCTAAGGCAGCAGATAAGATAACCTTGCAGAAACTCGACGACGACTTTGCAAAAGATGCAGCTTCGTTAAAGGGTATTCTGCTCGACAAACTCTTGGCTCTTGTAGGTGATAAAGTATCACAGGGAGTCAAGGACAATATCGGTTCTGAAATCATAGCAAAGGGAGCCAAGTTCTCCAAGTCTGTACTCAGCAGCCTCGACTTCACAGCTGTCGAACTGCACGACTGGACCGATGACGAGCGAATCAACACTTTGGTTCGTCAATTGGTAATCAACTACCTCAAAAAGCATAATCAGCTTGATGCTGTGCTCAAGCGCAAAAAGTTCGCTCTCACCATCGGCGATGACCTCCCCTCTGGTATTATCCAGCAGGCCAAGGTTTATGTAGCTAAGAAGCGTAAGATTGGAGTAGGTGATAAGATGGCCGGTCGTCACGGTAATAAGGGTATTGTTTCGAAGATTGTTCGTCAGGAAGATATGCCCTTCCTTGAGGATGGAACTCCTGTCGACATTGTGCTCAACCCGTTGGGTGTGCCTTCGCGTATGAACCTCGGTCAGATATTCGAAGCTGTGCTTGGAGCTGCTGGCCGCAAATTGGGAGTGAAGTTTGCAACCCCCATTTTCGATGGTGCCAAACTCGAAGATCTTTGCGAGTGGACAGACAAAGCAGGTTTGCCCCGTTATTGTTCTACTCAGCTTTATGATGGTGGAACTGGTGAGGCATTCGACCAGAAGGCAACTGTAGGTATCACATACATGCTGAAACTCGGCCACATGGTAGAGGACAAGATGCACGCCCGTTCCATTGGTCCGTACTCACTTATCACGCAGCAACCTCTTGGCGGTAAGGCCCAGTTTGGTGGTCAGCGTTTTGGTGAGATGGAGGTTTGGGCAATCGAGGCCTTTGGTGCTTCGCACGTGCTTCAAGAAATCCTCACTATCAAGTCCGACGACGTTACAGGCCGTGCCAAGGCCTACGAAGCCATTGTTAAGGGCGACACGATGCCCACCCCGGGTATTCCCGAATCGCTCAACGTGCTGCTTCATGAACTTCGCGGCTTGGGCTTGAGCATCACGCTCGACTAATTAAAGTCACCGACCTTTGCAACGGCAGTATCACCTTGTTGGTGTTTGCCGTTGGCAAAGTGTTGCGACTTTCATTCACTCCCAACATCTTTCATTCCTTAGAACATGGCATTTAAAAGAGATAATAAGATAAAGAGTAACTTTACGAAGATCACCATTGGTTTGGCTTCACCCGAAGAAATCATGGCGAATTCGTATGGTGAGGTGCTGAAGCCCGAAACCATCAACTACCGCACCTATAAGCCCGAGCGTGACGGTCTTTTCTGCGAACGCATTTTCGGTCCGACCAAAGACTACGAATGTCATTGCGGAAAGTACAAACGTATTCGTTATAAAGGCATTGTCTGCGATCGTTGTGGTGTAGAGGTTACCGAAAAGAAAGTACGTCGTGAGCGTGCAGGTCACATACAGTTAGTAGTGCCCGTAGCCCACATCTGGTACTTTCGTTCACTGCCCAACAAAATGGGTTATCTGCTCGGTATCCCCACTAAGAAACTCGACTCCATCATCTATTATGAGCGCTACGTAGTTATCCAGCCCGGTGTGCTTGCAGATGATGTTGCCAAACTCGACCTGCTCACAGAGGATGAGTATTTCGATTTGCTCAAGAAACTCCCTAAAGACAACCAATATCTTGAGGATACCGATCCCAACAAGTTTATTGCCAAGATGGGTGCAGAGGCCATTTACGACCTCCTCAAGAATCTTGACCTTGACAGCCTCTCATACGAGTTACGCGACCGCGCAAACTCCGACTCTTCCATGCAGCGCAAGAACGAGGCACTCAAGCGTCTTCAGGTTGTAGAATCGTTCCGTTCAAGCCGCGAGCGCAACAAGCCTGAGTGGATGATTATGAAGGTTATTCCTGTCACCCCTCCCGATTTGCGTCCGCTTGTACCCCTTGATGGTGGTCGTTTCGCAACCTCCGACCTCAACGACCTTTATCGTCGAGTGCTCATCCGCAACAACCGTCTCAAGCGTTTGCTCGAAATCAAGGCCCCCGAAGTCATCTTGCGTAATGAAAAGCGTATGCTTCAGGAATCTGTCGACAGTCTCTTCGACAATTCACGCAAGAGTTCAGCTGTAAAGAGCGACAGTAACCGTCCTCTCAAATCGCTTTCCGACTCTCTCAAGGGTAAGCAAGGACGTTTCCGTCAGAACCTCCTTGGTAAGCGTGTAGACTACTCTGCACGTTCTGTAATCGTTGTAGGTCCTGAACTTAAAATGGGCGAGTGCGGTTTGCCCAAACTCATGGCAGCCGAACTTTACAAACCGTTTATCATCCGCAAGCTTATTGAACGTGGTATTGTAAAGACAGTTAAGAGTGCCAAGAAGATTGTAGATCGTCGTGAGCCTATTATTTGGGATATCCTTGAGCACGTAATGTGCGGTCACCCTGTACTCTTGAACCGTGCCCCGACGCTTCACCGTCTCGGTATTCAGGCTTTCCAGCCTAAAATGATTGAAGGTAAAGCTATTCAGCTGCACCCCCTTGCATGTACTGCGTTCAACGCCGACTTCGACGGTGACCAGATGGCTGTTCACCTCCCTTTGAGCAACGAAGCCATACTCGAGGCTCAAATGCTCATGCTCCAGAGCCACAACATCCTCAACCCTGCTAATGGTGCACCTATCACCGTTCCTTCTCAGGATATGGTGCTCGGACTTTACTACATTACTAAGTTGCGTCCCGGTGCCAAGGGTACAGGTCTTACCTTCTATGGCCCTGAAGAAGCACTCATAGCCTTCAACGAGAAGCGTGTAGATGTGCATGCTCCCGTTAAGGTACTGGTAGACGATGTAGACGAGTCTGGCAATAAGATTAAGCACATTGTCGAAACCTCAGTAGGTCGTGTTATCGTTAATGAAATCATTCCCTACGAGTGTGGTTATATCAATAAGGTCATCTCCAAAAAATCGCTGCGCGATGTTATTACCCTGGTTATCAAGACTGTTGGTATGGCTCGTGCCTGCGAGTTCCTTGATGGTATCAAGAACCTTGGTTACCGCAAGGCTTACGAAGGCGGCCTCTCCTTCAACCTTGATGATATTATCATCCCGAAGGAGAAAGTAGACATGGTTAAGCGTGGTAACGAGGAAATCGACCAGATTACCATGAACTACAACATGGGTTTCATTACCGACAACGAGCGTTACAACCAGGTTATCGATACTTGGACGCACGTCAACACCAACCTCAAGAAGACACTCATGAAGCAGATGACCGAGGCCGATCAAGGCTTCAACGCCGTGTTCATGATGCTCGACTCTGGTGCCCGTGGTTCGGCCGACCAGATTGCACAGCTTGCAGGTATGCGTGGTTTGATGGCCAAGCCTCAAAAGGCAGGTGCCGAAGGCGCACAAATTATCGAGAACCCGATTCTTTCGAACTTTAAGGAGGGTATGTCCGTGCTCGAGTACTTTATCTCTACCCACGGTGCCCGTAAGGGTCTTGCAGATACCGCTTTGAAGACGGCCGACGCCGGTTATCTGACGCGTCGTTTGGTTGACGTTTCGCACGATGTAATCATTACCGAAGAAGACTGTGGTACCCTCCGTGGTTTGGTATGTACCGCTCTCAAAGACGGTGACGAAATCATTTCGTCGTTGAGCGAGCGCATCCTTGGCCGTGTATCAGTACACGATATCATTCACCCCACAACCGGCAAACTCATAGTTGCTGCCGGTGAGGAGATTACTGAGCCCATTGCTGCCGAAATAGAGGCATCGCCCATCGAGAGCGTCGAAATTCGTTCGGTTCTCACTTGCGAGAGCAAGCATGGTGTCTGCATGAAGTGTTACGGACGTAACCTGGCTACCAGCCGTATGGTTCAGAAGGGTGAGGCTGTAGGTGTTATTGCAGCTCAGTCTATCGGTGAGCCCGGTACGCAGCTTACACTCCGTACGTTCCACGCCGGTGGTATTGCATCGAATGCCGCTGCCAATGCTACGATTCTGGCCAAGAGCGATTGTCGCGTAGAGTTTGAAGAACTTAAGACTGTTGACATTACCACCGACCAGGGTCAGCCTGCCAAGGTAGTAGTAGGCCGTTTGGCCGAGGTACGCTTTGTCGACGAGAATACCGGCATCGTGCTTTCTAACCAAAACGTGCCTTACGGTTCAATCCTTTATGTTGACGACCGTACTTCGGTCGAGAAGGGAACCGTTATTGCTAAGTGGGACCCCTTCAACGCCGTTATCGTTACCGAGAGCGCTGGTACCATTCAGTTCGAAAATGTTACCGAAGGTGTCAGTTTCCGTGTCGAAGAGGATGAGGCTACTGGTCTGCGCGAGCGTATTGTTATTGAGTCGAAGGATAAGAGCCACGTACCTACTGCCCACATTTTGGGCGACAATGGTGAGGTACTCCGCACTTACAGTTTCCCCATCAACGGACACATTGTGGTTGAGGACGGACAGAAACTCAATGCTGGTGATGTGCTTATCAAGATTCCGCGTGTAGTAGGTAAGGCCGGCGATATTACCGGTGGTCTGCCCCGTGTAACCGAACTCTTCGAGGCCCGCAACCCGAGCAATCCTGCTGTGGTAAGCGAAATCGATGGCGAAGTACGCATGGGCAACATCAAGCGTGGCCACCGCGAAATTATCGTTACCTCTAAGCTTGGCGAGGAGCGCAAGTACCTTGTACCCCTCTCAAAGCAAATCCTTGTACAGGAGAACGACTACGTGCGTGCAGGTACACCTCTGTCCGACGGTTCAATTACTCCGGGCGATATTCTTGCCATCAAGGGCCCCACGGCTGTACAAGAGTACATTGTTAATGAGGTTCAAGACGTATACCGCCTGCAGGGTGTGAAGATTAACGACAAGCACTTTGAGGTAATTGTGCGTCAGATGATGCGTAAGGTACAAATCAACGAACCGGGCGATACCCGCTTCCTTGAGCAGCAGATTGTTGACAAACTCGACTTTGTTGAGGAGAACGATCGCATCTGGGGTAAGAAGGTGGTTGTTGATGCTGGCGATAGTGAGAACATGAAGAAGGGTATGATTGTAACAGCCCGCAAGCTCCGCGACGAGAATTCGCAGCTCAAGCGCCGCGACCTCAAACTCGTTAAGGTGCGCGATGCAGTGGCTGCAACTTCAACCCAGATTCTGCAGGGTATTACCCGTGCTGCGTTGCAGACCAAGAGTTTCATGTCGGCTGCATCCTTCCAGGAGACCACCAAGGTGCTCAACGAGGCTGCAATCAGCGGTAAGATTGACTACTTGGAGGGTATGAAGGAAAATGTGATCTGTGGTCACTTGATTCCTGCAGGTACCGGTCTCCGCGAGTTCAGCCGTATCATTGTGGCCGACCGCGAGGAGTACGAAAAGGCGCAGGCTGCAAAGGCTGCTGATGAGGCATAACCCGTGCTGAATAACATATGATAAAGAGAGCAATCCCGTGAAGCAAATACTGACTTCGCGGGATTGCTTTTTATGGTACTGAAGTTAAAAATTAGCCGTACTTTTGCGCCAAGAGTTTCGTTGAATGTATAATACAATTTATTGGTGTCCGGTAAAACTTTTATGTCCCAATTGATATTTTAATTTTCTCGGACAGCCGATAAATCGAATGTGTAGGAGCTTCATTGGCACATTCAAAACCATTAGAGTTGATTAATTTGGGCAAATACAGCATCCTCATCCATATATACCCTATAAAAGGAGAACATATTTTATCGGACAGCCGAAATGATTATTCATGTAGGGGGCTTGTCAATGTATAAAATCACTCAGAATAGCCAGTTATACATGTTTACCGGACAGCAATAAATACAATTGCTTCGCACCAAGTACCTGCGGCAGTTGGGCAACCTATTTTTGAAACTACACCGCAGCATTGAACTATGATGAATTTACGCAATTATTTTGTACTTCTTTGTTTAGGCCTAAGTGTTTGTATTACTTCATGCAACTCCGGGCCCACCCCTCCGTCTGAAAACACGAAGCAGACTTCCAATCATCAACCTGAGCAGTTGCCCACCATCCGTTTGTATACCTTGGGCAAAGTGCCTGTTAAGCTGCGTCAGGCTATGCTCGACTCGTTGAGTATTCATTATCCTCGTTCTACCTATGCAGGCAATTTGCCTTTGCCCTCAGATGCCCTCACCGCCAGGTGCCACGATTATTCGCGCTATCGTGCCGACTTGCTCAACAAATACCTGACCGGTTATAAAAAGGGCAATGTAATGGTCGTAGGCCTGACTACGGCCGACATCGGGCTCGATAATTTTCGGAATCGTCCGCATAGCGGCATCATGGGCATGGCCTCGGGCATTGGTACCGGCGTAGCCGTATTTTCGTCCTATCGTCCGCGAGGAAACGGGCAGTTATTCAGCCTTATGTTGCATGAGTTAGGACATGCGCAAGGCTTGCGCCATTGTCCCGATGAGCGTTGCATGATGCAAAATGCTAAAGGGGGAAATCCCTTTAGCCGCACGCATACCTTCTGCTCCAAGTGCCGGGCTTTTATGACGGATCGCGGGTGGAAGTTATAGCATCGTGCCGTTTGCGTGCCGATTAAATCTACTTGTTTTATTATTTCTTTGAGGGCTGCCGGTGTGCATCTTGTCACATCGGCAGCCCTTGTGCGTTTGTGCTGTTTGGGAGATGGTGAGTAAATCAGTTTACACCCGATGTAAAAGTTTCAACATGGTTTATTGCAATCCAGCTAATAATAGTTTCGTGTAGCAAGTTTCATAGCAGGGGAAATGAAGTAGTAGTTAATGTTTTCGAAGTGAATATGTCTATCAGTAGTTAGCCTTAAAGTGGATAGCATAGGTAGGTGCAGCTAAATGAGTGGGCATGGTTGGCGAAAATGAGTAGCATGTTGAACTTCCGGAGCGAGTGGTGAGTACATTTGCATGACCTTGTTGGTACCCTACTGCGCAACCTATGTGCGCAGTAGGGTAAAAATGCACTTTTTTTCTTGTTTTTCAGTAGATTATCTTCTACTACGCAAAAACTTTGCGTATAACCATCGGACCTTTGCAGCATCAAACATCGCTTGCATGAAGTGCTAAGAAATCCGCTTTTTCCGTCGTTCCTATCCCTGCAAGCGGCAATTAATCAATATAATAAATGCGTGTATGCAAGTAAGAATCATCAACAACCGCGTGGTCAAGCTCTGGACCGACGAAATCGAGGAATCGGCCCTTGAGCAGGTGAATAACCTGACCAAACTTCCCTTCCTCTTTCACCACCTGGCCGTTATGCCCGACGTGCATACAGGTAAGGGAATGCCCATAGGTGGGGTACTGCCCTGTACCGATGCTGTGATACCCAATGCTGTAGGCGTTGACATTGGTTGTGGCATGTGTGCTGTTAAAACCAATTGGAAAGTAAGCGAACTGCCCCCCGAAGTACTGCGTAAGCAAATAATGAGCGGCATTCGTGCCCGTATTCCTTTGGGTATGGACCATCATGAGTCAAAACAACCTGCGCACTATTTGCCCGAAGGACACGATGTTGACAGCATGGTTGTAGTTAAAAGACGCCAGGAGTCGGCTGCCTACGAAATTGGAACTTTGGGTGGTGGCAACCACTTTATAGAGTTGCAAAAGGATGAGGCTGACAACCTGTGGATTATGCTTCATTCTGGTTCGCGCAATCTTGGAAATCGCGTAGGGGCTTACTACAACGATCTTGCCATCCACCTTAATGCCCAGTGGTGTTCGGTGGTTCCTCCTAAATATGGGTTGGCTTTTCTGTCGCGTTCGTCTGAAGCGTTCAAGCAGTATTGGCGCGAAATGCAATATTGCATTGATTTTGCCCTGTGTAACCGTCGCTTAATGATGGAACGCATCGAAGAAGTACTGGCCGATGCACTACCAGGCATTACGTTCGACCCTCTTATCAACATTGCCCATAACTATGCCGCCATTGAACGTCATTTTGGCAAAGACGTGGTTGTACATCGCAAAGGAGCTACTTTGGCACGTAAGGGTGTAACTGGCATCATACCCGGTTCGCAGGGCACAGCCTCCTACATCGTCGAGGGATTGGGAAACCCCGAATCCTTTAATTCGTGTTCACACGGGGCAGGTCGTGTCTTGTCGCGTGGCGCAGCCATCCGCACCCTCAACCTGGCCGACGAAGTGCATCGTTTGGAGTTAAAAGGAATTATACATGCCATCCGTTCGCAAAACGATATGCAGGAAGCCTCGGGTGCCTATAAAGACATAGACCGCGTGATAGCCAATCAACTTGACCTTATCAAGGTAAAAGTAAAATTGTTGCCCATAGCTGTTATTAAGGGATAGCTTTAGCAGCAAACAAAGCCTTGCAGCGGAAACCTTGGTCATGGCCTTGTAAAGAAAGGCATCCTCTGTGGTTACAGCCCTTTAGGTTTGACCGGTTCTGTTCCGGTACCGTTGTTTGGTTTCCGGTCCGGTAGCTCAGTTGGTAGAGCATATGGCAGTGCTTGCATTTTCAACGTTCAGCGGATTAATAAGCACTTACATCCATCATGGTGTCGGCGGTTCGATTCCGCCCCGGACCTCATACCCATTTAGGGAGGTCTAAGTGTAACTTACTTCCTTACATTCAAGAATGTGCTATTTAATGAGTTGCACCATTACCTCCCAATTATATTCAAACAAGGTCAAGACCTACATACTTCAAAGCCGCAAGGCACTTTTGGAAAAACATGAGCATTGTAGGTCAATTACCTTTTAATTTATTCAACGAGATGAATCGCACCATTTTAACCCGGGTTGCCTTGCGCTATCAAGCCATCTATCTACCCACAGACCGCTCTGCAGTACCTGTAGATGCCGTTGCTACCCCCATTGTGCTTGCCTTTGTAGCCCGTTTAAGGGATAACGGATTTTGTTTAAGCGAGGAAGCACTCCGGGCATTGAGCACAATAAGTGCAGGCGAGTTGGCCGACTTGACCATCTTGATTAACCGAGTAATGCAGGTAGACCTTAACTGGGCTCCGTTGGTTAAAGGTTGGAACGTGCCTACCGGCGAAACATGCCTCGACCATCTTGTAACCTTTTTTGCTAATATTTGGGGTAGGGAAGTTGCTCTGAAGGGAACAACCCTGCCGTGTGGCCACTTGATTCCCAACGGAACTTTTCCGCTTGAGCGCTACAATGGATGCCCCTTCTGCGGAAAGCCTTTCCAAACCGCCCCAAGCAATTACCGTGGGCAGGGGTGTAAACTGCGCATGCTCCGCCTGTTCACCCCGGCCGACATGTATAACGTCTTCCTTTCTCTCCTTACTTCGGCCACTCCTCTCGATGCCACCCAGCAGGACTCGCTTGCGCAATTGTTGCAGGTGTACGATTTACCCGAAAGCATAAACATCCCCATGAAGGAAACCGCCATGCACGTAGTGAAGAGTTTGGTGGCTTGCCACAAAGATGCTCAGGCCGGCAGTTTGCTTGCAACTCCTGCCGATGTGCTTCGCTATTTGTGGTTTGAAAAGACTGGTTATGTGCAAGTTATAGAACCGCGAACCCTCATAGCTCATGCCCGCCGACTCTACTCTCATCTTTGGGCTCCTTTGAGTAGGGACGAAGATGCTGCCGCCAAAGTAAAACAACAATTGCGCCTGCACTACAACCGTACGGCTTGTTTGCGTGTGGCCAAATGGTTAAATCAGATGCCCCTGACCGCTTACCAGGCTGCCGAGAATATGCATCCCAAACGCGGCATGTGGGTACGCTTTATCCGGGCGCTTCGTTTGGGTGAGTATTCCCGCAAAAAAGGTTTTGAACACTTGGCCCAAGTGCTTGATATGTTCTATAAACAAGACTACATTCCCTGGCAAGGACGTGTAGAGTGTGCCCGACAGAACTGCGATGCTACCCAACTGCTTGCACTGTTGCAGGAGCGTCCCGGTTTGTTTGCCCGTTCGCTTTTTGCAACTATGCTCCGTTTTGGTCCCGCCCCGGTGTTGGTCGCCTTTAACCAGGTTGCCGATAAGTTGCCAGCACGTTTACTGCTTTCGTTAGGCAATGCAGCCGAGGCTTATTTCGATGCCGGGCGTACGCGTACGGCTCGCCCCATTACGGGAGTGACCCATATAATTGCTCCTCATCGGCTCCTTCAGCTCTACAGCGGCGACGAATGTAAACAGATGGCTGCTGCCGTTACACAGCTCTACAAGCAATCCATGTACCGCCGCTTTGCTGCTGTGGCAGTATCTGGTAGCCGCACTATTTATATCCATCCAATGCTCTACAATATCCCCGTCAGCGTAGGCAATCGTTCTACCACTATTCAAGATACCTCGTGCGCGCTGCTGGGCACCCGCTTCCCCGTCGAAGGCGATGCTGTACGCCTTTTTCTGCAATGGGGAAAGGGCTTGCCGGCACAGTATCTCGACATGGACCTCAGTTGTAGGGTTATTTATCCCTGTCGGCAGGAAGTGTGTTATTTTGGTAATCTGGAATGCACGGGGGTTAAGCATTCGGGCGACATCCGTTACATTCCCGACCAAGTGGGAACGGCCGAGTATATAGAACTTGATTTACCCTGCCTGCATCAAGCAGGTGCTGCCTATGTGGTTTTTACCTGCAATGCCTACTCTGAAGGAGCACTCTGTCCCAACCTCACAGTTGGGTGGATGAACTCTGAGTTGCCCATGCAGATTTCCAAAAAAACGGGTGTGGCCTACGATCCCTCGTGCGTGCAGCACATGGTGCGCATTGGCGAATCGAACCTTTCTAAGGGGTTGGTGTTCGGTGTGTTGAACGTAGCCAAACGTGAAATTATTTGGTTGGAAATGTCTTTTACGGCTCAAACCCTTGCTTATGCCAATCAGGAGGCTATTGAGGCCCTGCTCCGCCAATTGTTGGATAAACTGACCATTGGCGAACTGCTTGATGCCAAGGCCGAAGCGCAAAACCTGAAGCGGGTTGATACCCCCGAATTTGCCGATGAGGCCTATACCATGGAGTGGGCCTTGAATCCGGCTGCTGTAACCCAGTTGCTGTATCTGTAAGTGCAGAGGTGGGGTCATGATACCGCTTGTTGCGCAGTCTAGGTATGGCATGGCAAATTCGATAATGTCTACAACCAAGCGCATGGTAACGACCTTTAGCGCATTGTTCGTTTGTAGCTTTAAATTAAGTGAGAAATCTGCATTGGGATATAGGTTCGGTGCAGGTTTTTTGTGGCGATACGTTGTCAAGCAGGGTATGTGCAGAGAACAGAAAGCCATATCAGGTTGGGTATGGTGTAATGACCAGGCTTGTTTGTATGCGAAAACACGCCAGCAATGTTGGCTTGTCGCGTATTTTCTGCTAACTTTGCGTTGCGAAGTCAGGCTGCGCCTCAGCCTTGCCGTATGCAAACAAGTTTGCCTACTTGCACGGCTTTCGGTTTGCACTGACATTGCGTTGCGAAGTCAGGCTGCGCCTCAGCAGATGCCTGGCTCTGACCACCGCCAAGCCGTTGCGGCAGATGTCCTGTGCCTGCAGAGCAGGCCAGAGCAGAAATTACTATAAGCAATAGCGTTTGGCCATCAATTATGTTCTCTTAGACTTTTATGGGAAATTACATCGTCTCAGCCAGAAAGTACCGCCCTTCATCCTTCGACAGTGTAGTGGGCCAGCAGGCGCTGACCCTTACCTTGAAGAATGCCATTGCGCAAGGTAAACTGGCACACGCTTATCTGTTTTGCGGTCCGCGAGGAGTGGGCAAAACTACTTGTGCCCGTATCTTTGCCAAGACCATTAACTGCCTGTCGCCCACTGAGAGCGGAGACGCGTGCAACGCTTGTGAGAGTTGCCTGGCCTTTAACGAACAGCGCTCGTATAATATTCATGAACTTGATGCCGCTTCGAACAACTCGGTTGAGGATATCCGCGAATTGATTGAGCAGACCCAGATTCCGCCCCAAATCGGGCGTTACAAGGTGTTCATTATCGACGAGGTACACATGCTTTCGCAGGCCGCCTTCAATGCCTTTCTCAAAACGCTTGAGGAGCCGCCTGCTCATGCTGTGTTTATTTTGGCAACTACTGAGAAACACAAAATACTGCCCACCATTCTGAGCCGCTGCCAGATATACGACTTTGCCCGTATGCGTGTGGCCGACATCGTGGCCCACCTGCAATATGTGGCCGACAAAGAAGGTTATGTGTGCGAGCGTGAGGCCCTGCATGTGATTGCAGAAAAAGCGGATGGCGGTATGCGCGACGCCTTGTCTATCTTCGACCAGGTGGTCAGTTATTGTGAGGGAAATATTACCTACGAAAAGGTGATTGAAGACCTCAATGTGCTCGACTACGATGTGTATTTTGCCATTACCGACCATTTGCTCAAGTGCGATATCCCATCGGTGATGGTGCAGTTCGACCAAATACTTTCAAAGGGTTTCGAAGCTAATTACTTTATAGGCGGTTTGGCTTCGCACTTCCGCAATTTGCTGATGAGTCGCGATGCGCAGACCCTCCCCTTGCTCGAAGTGAGCGATCGGGTGCGCCAGCGCTACCATGAGCAGGCGCAGCAGTGCCGTGTCAAGTTCCTTTACAATGCGCTCAGGCTTTGTAACGATTGCGACATTAACTATCGTGCCGCCCGCAACAAGCGTTTACTGGTGGAGTTGACCCTTATCGAAGTAGGGCAGGCAGCCGTGAGCGACGATGATGCCGGCTGTGGGCGTCGCCCTACGCGACGACTCAAACCCCTCTTTACCCCGGAAGTTCCGGCAGCAGCTGCTGCCTCCCGGCAGGCAGTAACCACTCCTTCAGTTCCGGCAAGCACAGTGGTGCAACCCTCAGTTTCTGTGGCGCAGCAGCCAGTGCCTTTGGTTCCTGCAACAAGTGCTGCGCAACCGGCATCCGGTGCGCCATCGAACTTGATGGAGCAGTTGGCGCAGGCCGGTAAGCATCAGGCCGGTCATCGTAGGCTCAAACCTGCCCGAACTCTTTCGATTCGCAGTTCGCATCCACTTTCGGATGTTGCCACGCCTGCAGCAGGAGCTACGGTAGCGCCTTCGGAACAAAGTCAGGCTACGCAGCAGGCTGTACAGCCCATGGCCAATCCCTTTAATCAAGATAGTTTGGTGTACTATTGGCATCGTTTTGCTAATCAGTTGCCGCGTGAACAAAGTGGTATTGCAGGACGAATGCGCAACATGGATCCTAAGTTGGCGACCGGTTGGTGTGTGGAAGTTGTTGTTGAAAACGAAATGGTGGAGCACTATATGCTCGAAGTTAAAGTAAGTTTGCAAAACTACCTGCGAACCCAACTTAAAAACGATCTTATTACGCTGAAACTGATTATAGCAGCCAACGATGCACCCCACCGGGCATACAGCCGTTTGGAGCAGTTTACTGAGATGCTCGAAGGCAGCAAGGAACTCCGGTATTTGCAGCAGGCGCTCGAGTTAGAGTTAGCTTGATTTCCCTTTTACTTGTTACATTATTCATTTTACAATATTAAACTTCATGGAACAAACTCCGCACAAGTATGTCTGCGTGGCATACGAACTCTTTACGGATAACGCAAAAGGCATACACGAATTGGTAGAAAAGGCTCCTGCTGAACATCCCTTCCAATTCATTACCGGTTTGGGTGCTGCCCTCGACTCGTTCGAGGAAAAGATTGCTCAACTTGCCGAAGGCGATGACTTTGATTTCAATCTCAGTGTTGATGAGGCTTATGGTCCTTATGTTGAGGAGCATGTGCTCGAGCTCGATAAGCAGATATTCAGCGTAAACGGTCACTTTGACAAAGAGATGGTTTATCCCGGTGCTGTCCTTCCGTTGGTTAATGCCGATGGCAACCGTTTTCAAGGTTTGGTGCTCGAGGTTAAAGATAATATCGTAGTAGTAGATCTTAACCATCCGCTTGCAGGTAAAGAACTCCATTTCCGTGGACAAGTTGTGACCATGCGCGAGGCTACGAACGAGGAGATGCAAGGTTTTATCAACATGATGAGTGGCGAAGGCTGCGGCTGCGGTTGTGGCGACTGTGGCGGTGGCTGTGGCGAACATGGCGATGGCGAAGGCTGCTGTGGTGGTCATGGCGACGGCGAAGGCTGCTGCGGTGGTCATGGTCACAAACATGGTCATGATTGCGGTTGCGGTTCGGAAGCGTAATCCATTCAGAATGGTGTACTTCCCCGTGAAGGGGGGTACAGCCACTTTAATGTAAGTGTATTGGGGGCTGAGCCTGCAGTCCGGGCAGCAAAGCTGTTTGGTAGAGCAGGGTAGCCCCCAATATTTTTTGTAAGAACAGGAAGGTATGAATACATTTGGAAATTTATTTCGGCTTACAACCTTTGGCGAGAGCCATGGTCCCGGTATAGGAGGTGTTATCGACGGAATGCCGGCAGGTATAGCGGTAGATATGGACTTTATTCAGCATGAACTCGCCCGCCGCAGGCCGGGGCAGAGTGCCCTTACCACAGCCAGGAACGAGGCTGACCGGATTGAAATATTATCGGGTGTGTTTGAAGGGTGTACCACTGGATGTCCTATAGGTTTTTTAGTACGTAACGAAAACCATCATTCATCCGACTATGATAACCTGCGTAACGTATTCCGCCCCTCACATGCTGACTACACTTACCAGCAGAAGTACGGTTTGCGCGATTATCGCGGTGGCGGACGTGCTTCGGCCCGTGAAACATTGGCCCGGGTAGTTGGGGGTGCTTTTGCCAAACTGGCATTGCGCAGTTGGAATATCCAAATAAATGCCTATACCTCGCAGGTGGGCCCAGTAATACTGGCTGGCAGTTACCGTGATTACAATTTGGCTGAGGCTGAGCGTCATGCAGTACGCTGTCCTGATGCAGCTACGGCTGCTGAGATGGAAGCTTTGATAGCTGCCGTAAAGGCAGAAGGCGATACTATAGGTGGTGTTGTTACAGGTGTGGTAAGCGGCTGTCCGGTAGGATTAGGTGAACCGGTTTTTGACAAGTTACAGGCCCAACTTGCAGCAGCCATGCTTAGTATCAATGCAGCCAAGGGTTTTGAGTATGGCGAGGGCTTTGCCGGCGCAGCCCAGCGGGGGAGTGAGCAAAACGATGTATTTGTGCCCCGGCATGGAGGGGGAATTACGGTGCGAACAAATCATAGTGGCGGCATACAAGGAGGTTTGACCAATGGTCAGGATATATACTTCAGGGTAGCCTTTAAGCCTGTTGCCACCTTGCTGCGTCCGCAACCAACAGTAAACAGTGCAGGCGAAGCTATTGTGTTGCAGCCTCGTGGCCGGCACGATGCTTGTGTTGTGCCACGTGCAGTTCCAGTAGTTGAGGCTATGACAGCTATGGTTCTTTTAGATAATCTTATGTTTTATAACATACGAAAGTGTTAAAATCATGCGAATTGCGAAGTTTTCTTTGCAAAAGCTTTGGAGAGTGGATAACATTGTTCTATATTTGCACCATCTTAGTTGTCGTGATGATAACGCTATCAAATAGTTTAGTTAAGTCTAGTTTAGTTTTTGTGTTGGTTAATGGGGGCTTCGTAGCGACGTTGCTCCCATTAATTTTGTATGTATTCGCTTAACTCCAAATATTCTAAGCAAGCCATTTATGGCTGGTAGCTTTTGCAAAATCAATTCTACACGTGTGCTGATTATTTTAATCCCTCAGTAATGTTTTTCCTTTCTCATGCGTATATCGTTACAAAGAGTGGGTTTTTACCACAATCAAATCAATGTTGTCCTAAACGTTTTTCGATAAAAACAAAAAAAGGAAGTAAAGCTA
>Juniper_p1__coassemble_513_pt1 | contig 22041 bp, 11 predicted proteins | sample Juniper_p1__metabat2_high_PE_029 | metagenome-assembled genome bin Juniper_p1 | reverse complement strand
ATGGCGCAAAACGATCAGAAGCCGCGCTATACGAGTTTTGAGGAAGGGAGAATTTATTCGCAATGGATAGATAATAGATATAAATATACTCCCGACACCTCGCCGATTTATATCACCTATGTAGATTCGGTAGGAGGCGACACGATTGTCGATAATAAACTGTATAAAAAGGTGTGGTCTTGGACAAACCATTGTAAGGTATATCCGGATAAGTTTGCCGATGAACCGGATATTGTAAAAAAAGTGCGTTGTCTGGTACGTGAAACTGATGGCAAGATTTATTATCGTAAGATTCATAACAATTTCGAACAATTGATTTTCGATTATGCGTGGGTGCCCGGCGACACAATGGTTTACGAGCATTTGGGAGAAGCATCAGGAAGACCTGATGCACACCCGGGCGATACTACATTTTGTGTCGGTATGATTAGTAAGGTAAGTGATATCTATGACGTATTACATGGTTTTAAGAACTTAGATGGTGCGCGTTGCTACCAAATAGATGGATGGCCGTATAAAAAAGATGAAATAGCATCGGCAGAAGGTCCGCTTTATTTTAGGGAGAATATTGCTTTATTTGTAGAAGGACTGGCTTATTTTGGCGGATGTTATAATTGGAATATATTTGAAGATTTTACAATTGGTTGGGACGGAGGTCCATGTACCCCGACGGGTTGGAACTACATCCGCGCAGGTGATGGTACGGTTTATTACGATGCCGGTCATGGTCTGTATCATCCCCAGGAACCCATTCATACCGCCATCGGCGAAGTGGAGGCTTCGCCCATCCCCAAGCCCAACGGACCGATTTATGACCTGAACGGCCGCCGCCTGTCCACCGTGCCCGAAAAGGGCCTCTACATCCGGAACGGACAGCTGAAAGTAGCGCGGTAGGTGCAAGATTTTTTTCGTGCTAAGCCTTGTGCAGGCGCATGATATTGCCGGATATCAGTTCGCCTCTTATTGGCAGTTTATTGAAAACCCCCATCCGTCCGATGCTGTGTGAGCCGGGCGGATGGGGGTATTTGGTGTATGTACAATACCGGTGTTTAGAGAAAAGGGAGTGTGCTGAGCCGATTACTTGGTGTGGTGCACAGAGTAGATAACCTTTCCGTCTTTATCAATAAAGTGGAAGTTGAGCGCCTGTTTCGATACGCTGATGACGCTGAATCCGGTGGCCGGCGAGCAGAATTGCGTTCCCTCAACCGGCTTGACCTTACGGCTCAGGGCAGCTGCCGAATTGACTACATAGTCGGTTGTATTTCCTGCAAAGCGCAAGTGCTGAAAGTTGTGGATGTGGCCGCAAGCATAAACATCGACGTGGTGTTTGCGCAGCAAGGGTTCGAGCAGTTGCTGCATGTCGTGGCGTTCGCTCACATTTTTGCCGGTTTCGGCAAATACCGGATGATGACCGATAACAACCACCCAGTCTTCGTTGGCAGCCGTAAGCGTACTGTCAATCCAGTTCAGTTGTTTATCGATGTCCTGCTTGTGAGCATCGGGATATTTTTCGGTATCCTTGCGGTAGCGTCCGATGAGCGGTGCCGTGTCGATCATGACAAAGCGTATGCTTACCCCTTTCTCGCTGAACGACTTGGAGTAGTAGCGGGCCGGCATCATCCAGCGGCGCGACACCCGGGCATAGTCGAGCACCGCCTGTGTGTTGCCGCGATATTCGTGGTTGCCCAGCACGGGATACCATGGAAGCATAAGGTCGGGGTGTGAATATACCAGTTCGTAGTTGGTTTGCCACAGAGGGTCGGTGGTGCTTTCAACCCCGTAAAAGTGGTGTATGTCGCCTGCGGCAAACACACATTCGGGGTCAATCTCTTCGGCCATGCGGCCCATGAGTTCGGCGATGGGTTTTTGGTCGTAGTAGCCGTTACGGCCCATGTCGTTGCAGAGGTAAAAGTTGATGTCGCCCGTTAGTTTGGCCCAGTCGGCAGGGGTTTGAGCCTGCAGTCCGAGAGTAAAGAGCAGGAGCAGTAGGGAGGAGATAATGCGCATAGAAGAAATTAGTTTTTGAAGCATATTAAAACAAGTAGTTGAGGAAACGTAAAGCAGTGGCTGCACAGCAGTTAGTGAATGAGTAAGGTAGCTTCCTTTTTTGAGAGCCCATGGGGTTACCTCGCCTTCACCGCGTGCATGTGTGCCCTTAGCCGAATGGTTAAGATTTGCCCATACTTCCCTCAACTAACGAACGTGTAGGTTGCTTATTTATTGCCAAAAGCACCAAAACGTGCTGCCGGCAAGTCGGTGCGGTAAGCCTGCCCGTTTACGGTGATGCCTGTTGTACCGAAGAAAGGCTGCATCCTGGCATCCGTACCCGTGTATGCCCCGCTCAATACGGGCGAGTTGGCCGCTACGTGAAAATCCCAGGCCGGGTTGATGCTGAAAGAGGTGAGACTTATGGCATTGATGTCGTAGTTTACAAAGAGCGGATTGGTAGCCTCGTCGCCGGCTTTGGCTGCTACAGTGCTGTGTACATCTACAAATTCGGCAAAGATGTTTTTGTTCTTTTGAGTCAGACTCAGGAAGGGGTTGGTAGTACCCTCCTCAACATCCTGCGGAAGGTTCGAAGTTACGTTGCCCGCAGTATAGAAGTTGTAGTCAACCACGCAGTCGGTTGAGCATCCGGCATCGATGGCCGCATTGCCCCACTTGGGAGTCATGGCCTTGAATTTGCAGTTAACCATAAGGTTGTTGAAGACCGAGGCCAAAGCATTCTTTTCCAGATAAATTGAACCTCCCTTCACGCCGTCGCGGCGCCAGCCGGCATTGACAATGGTGTTGTTGTAAGCCCTTACGAGTGCCTGGTGGCGTCCGGTTTCGTCGTTCTGTCCTGACGAGGAGAGCTTCAGTCCGTTGGTGTTGGGCGAGTACATCAGGTTGAAAGCCGCATCGACCTTGCAGCCCGCCTTGATGTTGACCGCCTCGCCGCCCGTTTCGCCATTGCCTGCAAAGGTGTTGTGCTGAATGATGGCCTGTCCGCCCATCATGTAAATGGCGTCGCTGATGCCGTTGCGCAGCGTAGAGTGGGTCACCACGTAGCGTCCGTTAATGTTGTTGGTCGTAATTTGCGGTAAGTAGTCCTCGCCCGGTGTATAGATGCCCTTGAGGGCCGAAGGCGAATCCTGCGACACGGCACCGCCGGTGTATTCAATGATGGTATGGTCGAAGAGCATTTCGGGACATTTCTCGGTAGCTACAATGCCGCCCCACAGTCCGGCAAAGGCATTGGCTTCGGTGCGCTGGTCCTCGGCCACGGTAAAGCGTACCGGCTGTTCGGCCGTACCTTGGCTGTAAAGTGCACCGTCAACAATCATTTCGATGGGTGTATGGCTGGTGCCTACACCTTCGGCATCGAACACTACCGTTACGCCAGCCTCAATGGTGAGCGACTTGCCCTCGGGCACTACCAGGTGGTGACCTTTAACCTTGATAACCGAGTGCTTGGCCCATACACCGCTCACGGTGTCGCCCTGCAGCACCACCTCGCCCGAAGGAGGCGTGGGCTGAGGCTGCGGCAGGTTGCCGGGTTCATCGTCGTCGCTGCAAGCGCTGAAAGATACGGCTGCCGTGCAGAGGGCAGCCAACACGAAATGTTTGCTGTTCATTTTTGAAAGATAAGAGTTTGATGGGTGGAGCATATAGGCTCCTTTTGGAGTTAGTTGTTTTCAGTTATTCGGTGCACGGCGGCACGTGGCGGTTGGGGCGGGAGTCGGTAGCATGAGGCAGTTAGCGCAGTTTAAAGCGTGCGCCAATCAGGAAACTCTGTCCGTGCTTCTCCTTGCGTTCGAGCAGGCCGCCTTTGTGGCGTTCCACCTCGGGCCCCAGTTTATCATTGCGTACGTTGCGTTTGACGTATTGCACCACCGGCAGGTTGAGCAGGTTGTTGGCCTTGGCAAACAAGCTCCAGCCCGATTGTCCAAAGTTCTTTTCGACCGAAGCATCAAGTTGCGTGTAGCCGTCCTGCCAGGAGTCGTTGTCGAGAAAGCGCGACACAATGCACAGGCGTTTACCCGTGTAATTGAGTGCTATTTGTGCATCCCAGCCGTTGGCTGCATCCTTGTAGAGCAGCGAGAGGTTGGCTACGTGCGCTGCCTGTCCAAAGAGCGGACGCGTTTGTTTCACCGTTTGCGTAATGGTAGTGGTTTCGCCGTTGGGGTCGGGATTCTTCAGTTCAATCGTCTTTTGTGTGCGGATGCGCGAGTAGGTGTAAGTGTAGTTGGCGCGGATGCCAAAGCGGTGGAAGTATTTCGTTACATCCACTTCGATACCCATGTTGTGAGCGGTACCAAAGTTAGCCGGCGTGTAGTACGTATCCTGTCCGCTGGTTTCCATGCCATACTCAATGGGGTTCTCCAGGCGCTTATAGAATACGCCCGCCATGATTTGCTCCGACGGCGTGGGAAACCACTCGTAGCGCAGGTCGAAGTTGTCGGCTACGGTGTGCTTGATGTCGGGGTTACCGCGCTCATTGTAGTCCTCGCCCAAAAGTTTGTAGGGCACAATTTCGAAAAAGCTGGGTCGGTTGATGGAACGGGCATACGAAAATCGTAGATTGGCATTGCGGTGAATGCCCAATTTGGCATGAAAGTCGGGCAGCCAGTCCCAGTACTTTTGGTGTCCGCGGTTGCGGGCCCCCTCGGTGGGGTAGAGCAGGGTGTAGCCCTGGTCAGTATGTTCGGTGCGAAGGCCGGCCGTCAGTTCCCAGTTACCCGTCAGGAGTTTGCCCATCACATAGGCCGCTCCCACCTGTTCGGTAGCATCGTAGTTGAGCGGGTCGCTCAAGTTGCCGAAGCGCGGAGCAATAAATTTTATTTCGTTAAAGTTAAACCAGTCCTTGCCCCGTACCAGAGTGCGCTGTTCGGCAGTAGGTTTAAAGGTATATTCGTTGAAGAAGGAAGAGCGCTTTTTGTCGCGGAACATGCCGCCCGCACTCAGTTTGAGCGTGGTGTTTGCCGTGAGGTCCAGGCGGTGCGAGATATCGGCATAGCCGGCCCAGTCCTCGTCGTCGTTGTGCTCCCAGCGGCGTACGGCTCCGGGGTTAATGCTTACGGTTTGCAAGCCCGTGCTCGCGGTGGTCAGAAAGATTTCGGCATTGTCGGGCGTGCGGTTGGTAGCTTTGGAGTAAACGGCCCGCCAGTTGATGTGCAGCGCGTTGTCGTCGAGCAAGGCGTGTTCGCCCATCAGTGTAGAGCTTAAAATGCCCTGTCTGTTCAGGCGCATGCGTACGGCCTCCTTGCGGCTTTCGTGCGTGTCGCGTACCTGCTGGTTGCGCAAAAACATGTAGCCGTTGTACCAGGCCAGTTTGTGGTTGTTGCCCGCAGGCAGGAAGTCGAGCTTGAGGTGGGCACCCAGGCGCGATTGTTCCTCCGAGTAGTCGCGCATGGTGGTTGTTCCGTCAAGGTTGGTAGTACCGCTCTGGGCATAAATTCGGCTCTCCTTGCCGCGGTGAATGTTTTGTGCACTGACAGCCAGCATCAGGCCAAAGCGCTTGTTAAAGAAGCGGTCGCCGTAGGAGATTCCGAGCGTGAGGTCGGGCACAAACTGCTTTTGCTTGAGCGCCAGGTTGGCCGTCGTAAAGTCGTTCATTGTTACGCTGTGGTCCACTCCATGCACCTCGTTGGGCGAATCGTTGCGTATGCCAGCTGTATTGAACGAGGCAAAGTCGCGGTCAAAGTAGAGGGCACTGTAGCCTATGGCCAAATTGCCTGTAAACTGCCGTTCTTCGGGTGCATCCTTCATGACCATGTTCACCGCACCGCCAATGCCATCGCCCTCCAGATCGGCTGTGAGCGACTTGCTCACCTCTAAGCGGTCGAGCATTTCGGCCGGAAAAATATCGAGTGGCACAAAGCGGTTCTTATTGTCAGGCGAAGGCACCTTCACTCCGTTCACCAGCGTATAGTTGTAGCGTTTGTCCATGCCGCGCAAAATGGCATACTGCCCCTCGCCGCTGGCACTGCGCTCAAGTGTAATACCCGATATGCGGCCCAGAGCATTGGCCACCGTCAGGTCGGGCGAGAGTTCAATGGCTTTGGCACTCATTACGTTCATCACGTTCATGGCCCGGCGTTCCATGCTGCGTGCGCCGGCCTCGGTGCGTCCCGGATTGTGAGCCATAATCACCACCTCGTTGAGCGCCACGTTCTGTTGCTCTAAGGGCAGGGAGATTTCGGTGTCGGCAAACTCGCCATCGAGCACGTATTCCCCCACCTTGTACCCCAGACTGCTATACACCAGCGTGCCGCTTTGCCCGTTGGTGTTGAGCGTGAACGAGCCGTCCAGCCCCGAGAGCGTAAATATTTTTTGGTGACCTTTGAGCGCGATGTGTGCGCCAATAATCAGTTCCCCGCTTTGAGCATCCACCACCTTACCTTTAATAATGGTCGAGACCGGACCGTTAATAGTGTTTGCAATCGAGTTTGATGCAGGGCAGTTAATGGTACGTGCCGCCTTATCGGGCACATTGGTTTTAGGCTTGCTGTCTGCCTGTAATCCTAATGGAAATCCCGAAGCGATGAGCGCTATCGCCAGAGAATACTTGATGCTTTGCATTTAGAAAGTAATGTCTTGTTTTCGCCTGCAAAATTACGGCAAGCCTGTAACGCCCCTGTTTCGTAGATTTTAAGAAGCGGTTAAGGCGTAGGGGTTTTGAGAGCAGTTGTTGGTTGATAAGTTTCGCCTAAAAGATTAAATTAAAAAAAATAATTTACCTTTGTACGAACAATTGATACAACTGGTAATTGCATGGCGAAATATTAAACCGCAGAATCTATGAAGAATAATCATCAGCACACAAAACGTAAGTCTGTTGCGACGTCATCCGGACAAGCACCGGGCGCTAATAATAAGCCCCTTGTCCTTAAACTCATCATCGGATGGTTTATAGGAGCGTTAATAGGCGTGCTTTTAGCAGGGCTTTATATCTTGTTTGATGTGTTTTTTGTAAGAAATAGTACGGAGAAAGTTGATTCGACTTTCGAACCGGCTATAGAAACAGATGTGCTGCCAGACTTTCCCAATAAATCGCAGGAGGCCGAATTTCCAAATCCTCTTCCCGAACAGCCTGCCGAGCCCACCTCTGCTCCCATACAGACAGCGTCATCGGCAGCACCTTCGAACGGATTGCCCCGGGCCTATGAGGAAGGCTATGAAAAGGGGTTTGACGATGGCGAGTCGGATTCGAACTTGCATTATGGCTGGCACACTTCTTACGATGATGATTGCTCCTATACGGGGAAAATGCGTGCCGACTATATAGAAGGCTACGACGATGGGTACGGAGATGGATACGACTCTGGAATAGAAGGTGATGACACCGAAGAGTCGCTCGAACTGGAGTGGTAGCTGTGCGTGAAGCTAACGGATGTAGCACCTTCGGGCAGTGTGTATGTGCATGGCAAAGGTATGAGTCAGGTTAGCTTGAAAAAGGCTGTTCTTAATTCATGGCTATAAAGTGGGGGAGGATGGCGGTGGTTTAAAACGTCCTTGGCAAGGTGTGTCAGGGTAAAATGAAAACTCCAAAGGAAGTTGGGACAGCAGCCACACTTTCTTTGGAGTTTGTTTGGATTGTTCGGCAAGATGCTGGTGCAGCCGTTTTTACTTTTGGTAGTAGCGCACCCAGTCTACCGCCATCTCTACCGGCAAGTCCAGAGTGTCGACCGGGCCTACCCAGCCACCCTGCAGTTGCATGTCGATAAGCAGGTAATAGGGCATGTCGAATGGGAATTGGCCTTCTTTGTCCGTCTGTATTTTGGGATAGGCAAAGGTGCGGCGTCCATTGACCAGGAACACCAGACTGTCCGGATACATCTCAACCCCATAGATGTTGTAGTCGTCCGGGTTGATGGTGGCCGTGCCGCCTTGCGGAGGGTTGTTGCGGATGTTGAGATGTTGCGTATAGACCGAATGAACGGTTTGATACACGATGGAGTCGTAGTTGAGGTGTTCCATGATATCAATTTCGCCGCCGGTGGGCCATTTGTATTTTTCCTCTTCAAAAGGCTTGAGCCAGATTGCCGGCCAGGCCCCGCGTGCTGCCCCCAATTTGGCTTTCACTTCGAGGCGGCCACCATGGAAGGCCTTTTTATACTTGGTGTAGAGTCCGCCGGTAATGAATGGCACCGTATCCTGACTTCGGTCGGGGTTCATCACTCCCCTTAAAATCAAGTTCCCGTTTTTTACGTCGTAGCATTCCCGACGTTCCGACATGTGACGAGCCCATTCCGGATGCCAGCGTGGAATTTTAGACCAAATGGCGGTGTCGAAGGTATTGCCTTCAAAGTTCTCCTCCCAAACCAAGCGCCAATCCGTGGTCGACGAGCGGTAAGTGCACGAGGGGAAACACATTCCGAGGGCAAGCAGTGTTGCTGTGCCAATAAGCAGTTTTGTTTTCATTGTTGTTTTTGGTGTTGGTGATGTTTGGGGACAAGCCTGAAGCATGAAAGATACATGGCAAAGTGGTCGTGCCGGGACAATGCAAGTCAGCCCTGAGCAACGACCACTCCACCTTATTTTGTGCCATCTCATCTCCGGTTTGCCTGTTTCTTATGGCCTTGAAAGCCTTCCAAACCGGCGAATCATTTTAATTTGCTTTAATATTCTGCAATTCTTTGTCCGTATTATTGAAACGCTTTTTGTTACGCCATTTTTCTTGTACCTTGTTTCTGAATACGTAATTTACACCGATGCGAATGGCCGGAGAACGGTCTGTCATCCGACTACTTGAAAAGGACTGGTAATTGTCGTTGTGAAACCAAGTTTTGTTGTTTTGTCTGCCGGTGAACAAAAAGTTTTCGAGGTACAAAGACAATCTCCATTTAGAGCCTAACTGACGGCCCAAGGTCAGATAGCACATTGGTTTGGTCTTTGTCCGTGAATAGCGTGTATAACTGTCGCTGACATACTGTAGATACAAATTTAAATCCCATTTCTTATAATATAAATTGGCAAACAGATTGCCCAACCAACTGTCTCCGTTGTATTGCAAACCGGGCTGAATTCGCTTGCTGTAGTATCCGTAGAAGCCAATATTTCCGTACTTGAAGTTATAGCCCACCTGGGTTGAGAACACCAGATAGTGAAGGTGTGACAGATTAGCGTAGGTACTGGTATATACATCTCCTTCCAGCTTTCCGGCTGCATCAATCCAATCGCTGTAATACGCATAGGTAATCATGGGGGTAAAATAGAAACCTTTATAATACAGGTTGTAATAGAGTGAAATTTGATCTGTCATCACAGGAGTGAGGTAAGGATTACCTACTCGTATGTGCAGACTGTCGCTCGAAGTGTTGCGTGGATTTAACTGCGCAACAGAGGGATATATTCGGGTACGTACATACTTGAGGTTTAAAATGTGCTGCTTGCTGAACCGGTAGCTGAGCGAGATACTGGGAAGCAAGTTGGTATAACTGTTCTTGCGGCCATCTGCATTCGAGCGAATATAATCCAAACTTAATGAGAGCGAATAGTTGAATTTAGATTTGGAACTGTTGTTGTCAATTCCGGCATACAGGTACTCTTGCCATTGCTGGTGGTTGTAGATTGGAAATAAGTCGACCCGGTCGTCAATATCGGTCGAAGCATACGAGGTGTTCGAACCTACCGACAGATTATAGCCCTTGCCAAATGGATGCTGGTAGTCTATGTTTACCTTGCCATAATGCCTTTCGTTGCTAAAGTCTATTTGATTATTCAATTGGTAGAAGTCATTCCTTTCTTGGCGCATTCCCTTTGACTCATTCATACTGTATGAATAAAATCCGGTAAGTTCGAGCGACCGCTGTTTGCGTAGCGTGCGTTTATAATAGAAGTTTGCGTTCGGTGCATGGAATTTGTCCTTCGACTTGTAGAATATCGTAGCATCCGAAAATGCATTTAGCTTGGGGTAAGCAATTTGTCCTTGCTGGTGATTTTGTATTTCAGTAGGATTTCCGGTGTAAGTTGCCGAAAAGGCTATATAGTCTTTATCCGAAAAGATATAGTCACCTCCTAAGGTAGCATAGTAACTGCGTGCACTATAGCTATTTTCACCGGCGAAATGCTGAGTCATATCCGGGGTAGAGCTAGAGAATGTATTCTCTTGCTGGTCATTGCCAAAATAAAACTGCTGCATATTCAAGTAAAGCGAAGCGTTTGACTTTCCAACTTCAATATTTTGACAGAATACACCGTTAGCCTTGATGGGGGAATGATCTGCACTAATACTTCCATTGACGTAGGGTCGAATATTCCGTTTCAACTTAATGTTGATGATAGAACCGACCCCTTCGTCACCTCTATAGCGGGCAGACGGATTTTCAATAATTTCGACAGACTCTATCAGTTTGGGGTCAATCAAATCAAGGTAATTTGCACGTTTTACGCCATTGATTAAAATCAGGGGCTTCGAACCATCTACCAAACTAATGCTTTTTAGGGTAGCATTCACTGTTAATTTAGGAATTTCGCGCAAGGCCTCAAAAGCGGTCATAGATTGTTTGGCACGTTCTGACAGAAAATAGGTACTGCTGCCGGCCCGATGCTGAACCATGTTGCGCCGATCGCCCGTTATCTCTACTTCGCTCAAGGCCGTAGGGTCGTTATCCAAAATAAAATCAGGCAACTTAACTTTATAGTTCACATTGAATGAATGTTCCTTCGTTTTATATCCCCACATCGTGGCACGGCACACATAACTACCCCCGTTCAACTCTTCAAAAACAAAGTTTCCATTCGAGTCCGTTGTGCTTCCGGCGATGATAGAATCGTTCTGCAACAAGGTCACGATACATCCTTGCAACAACTCTCCCTCTGTGTTCTTTACTCGTCCGCTGACTACGCATTGGGCCTGCATGCTCATGAAAAAACTTTCTAAAAAGACTGCAAGGATAGCAAAGAAAAAGCGTTTGTTCATAGCCAATTTTTTTTTAAAGGTTGGAGTATAGAATGTTATTTCTCAGCGAATAGCTGATTGGAAAGGTTGTTCAATTAAAAAGAACAAGAATTCTCCTTCTATTGCCTGGATACATTCAAAAGATAATAAATACTTTCGTTTTGCTTTCTTCATGGTTGTATAAATTAAAGGTTTATTTTGCCCGCAATATAACCATTATTTTTAGGGGGGGAAATTATTTCGAAGTTTTTTTATTTCCGTCTTAAAATATGGCAGTAATATTTGTTTTTATAAAGGGGAGGCTTACTTCAAGTCCGTAAATTAGATAGAAATACGTTTTGCGATTTTGAAGCGTGCTGAATGTATCCGGGCAGGCGAATGGTGAGCGGTCCAGGCAAATAGGGCGTGTAGTACTATCAACCTTTATGCCCCGTGCAGATACCCTTTGAGCAGCAATTGTTCGTAAATGTAGCGTGCCTCGTGCTCCTTCAAGCTCCGTATCATGTAATCGGTGCCGTTGGTAGAGAGTTGCAGGCATACGCGGTGGCTAACTGGAGTGAAAGGCGAAGCCACCAGGCGTACCACTTCGATGTGTTCGTACTTGAAGTAGTGCCGTTCGGCAGCCAGTTGTCCGGAGTGTACCTCTACATAGTCCTCCTTCAGTACGATGCGGCTGCGGTGAGCCGCCAAAAAGCCGCGCCCCACTGTCAGCAGCAAATAAAAGGCGGGTAACGCCAGCCAGTAGTACAGCTCGAAGTGGCAGAGTACAATGCCCAAAACCACACAAAGGAGCAAGGGCAGGCGGAGCATATATCCAATCACTCCCTTGCCTGATCGGGCTTCGGCCACCGGGGCAGACGATGCATAGTTTGTGCCCAACCACCAGTTCAGCAGCTGCGGTGCTACGTCCGAGCCGTAGATTTTGACGTCGGCTCCTTGATGCTCGTCGGTGGCATTGAGAGCCTGGTGCAGCATGAGCGTGTTGCAGTGCAGCGCCTTTTCTAAAAAGTTCTGCTTGACATAGATTGTGCAGATTTTGTTGTGTGCAAACCGGCAACTGTTGCGCGAAAGCAGGCCGCTCTCGAAAAAGAGTTGTTGCCCGTCTATACGCAAATCCATGTCGAAGTAGCGTAAAAAAACCTTGCCCATCCAGAGCAGCAATATACCCAGATAGGTGCCTGCTATTGCCAGCAGAAACATCGGCCATGTCCACAGATGGATATGTGCATCGGCATAGTCAAAGGCACCGGTTACGACATCCTCATCGACCGACGACAATTGGTCTATAACCATTATCAGCGCCCATACCAGTAATACGAAACCGCGCAGATGATTTTGACAGAAAGCCCCCTTTATCAAGTTCAGGTTCTTGAAGGTCAAGCGCGTTTCGGCAGTCGAAGCCGCTTTTGGGGCAGCATCCGAGGCCGGAGTCCGGAGTGCTTCTTCTGCACAAGTCTCCTCTTTTATGGAGGGCTGCGTGCAAATGGCCTTGTTTTCGCCCGTTTCAATTTGGCAGAGCATTGCTTGCCAGTCGGCTTCGTCAAGAATCATTTCCACCTCTTCCGATTGCGAGGCGAGCGTATCGAAAGTCACCCCCTTCATGTCGAGCAGACGGTATATCAGTCCCTGCCTGGTACGGGTCGACTGTATTTTGTGCAGGGGCATGCTGGTAGTTTGCTTCTTCAGTACGCCGTGCATAAATATCAGATTGCCGTTTTCAACGTAATAGCGTTTAAAATAGAATGATACGAAGGCCATTGCCCCGGCAGCTATCACTACACATCCAACTACGGCCAGCATGCGGAGTGTCAGTGTGTACCATGGCAATGTTTTGCTCCATTTAAAGAGTACATAAACCAACAGCAGCAAGAAGTGGTTGCTCCATTTGCGCAGGGTCTTTACAAAGAAAATGGCAAAGGCGCTGGTACTCATACGCCGCGGTTGCGAAAAATCAGCAGTTTTCATGGCGTATGTTTGAGATGACCAATGCTTTAATCTGTTGCGCCTTTTCGGCAGTTAGTCCCGGTATGGTGGTCGACGATAACATTTGGGCCCCATTCACCAGGTCTACGGAATAAAGACCATATAACCGGCTTAGCGGATTTTGGCAAACGCTGACCTGTTGGATTTTGCTGAAGGGGATGGTAGTTACCGAGCGAACAAGAATGCCTGAGCGGTAAGTAAAATCGTGTTCGCGGATGGCATATCCCTTATAGCTGAAAGCTTTTTGAACGAGCAGCATATTCACACCCCCAAGCAGCACCCCTCCACACTCAATGGCTGCAAGCAGTTCATACCGGTAGTCAAAATCGTCAAGCAACAGTATCCCCAGTGCAAGGAGCATCGCCATACCGTAAATAAGTGCGGTTTTGAGTAATTGTACGCGCAGATAGTTTTGTTCGAGCGGCATAAAATCCAAATTCTCTACGCGGTCAACGCATTCCATATTTATTTGTTTGTTTGACATATTCAATATTTGCTTTAATTTCTTTCTTGTAGCTTAGGTGCGGTGGTAAGGTGGGCATGAAAGGTTCAGCATCTGTCGAGCACCAGGTCGGCGAGCAGTACGGCAGTTTCGCTTTCGGTTTTCGGTGCATCTTTGGGTTTCCAGGCCACGATAAAGCGTATGGAAGCCTCTTTGACATGATAGTTTCTGCCTTCCCATTCGGCCAGGGTTGTTTGCATTTTGGCCGATAGTTTGGCTACTGCTTGCCCGGTGTGTATGTTGTACAGCAGCTGTTGTTGATAGTTCAGCTGTTGACCGCTGCGCAGCGATAGAATTTCGCGTTTAAGGGTCTTGAAGAATCCTAGATTAACATCCCGGTGTGTGAGTTGCAGTACAATTTCGGCGGGCAAACTGTAGCTGCGTTGGTCTACATAGAAGTGGTCGGTGCCGGCCCTGTCAAAATAATTTCCGTTGGTGTGTATAAAGAGCCTTTTCTTGGCCCGGGTAATACCCACGTAGTAGCGTCGCATCAGGTGGATGTCTTTGGTATAGCCCGCATTGATAAGCATGTATACATCGTCGTATTCCTTTCCTTTAGCCTTGTGAATGGTCGATACGATGACATCCGTTCCGTTCTCCTCGCAGAAATCCTCGACCGACGATTCAAAGACAAACTCTTTGAAGTCGGTGGTGTATTTGGTGCGGTTGGTTTGTTCAAACAGTTCGATACAGCGTTTTACATAGGGTAGCGAGGTGCTTTGCCGGTAGGCCTCGTACGTGGCCTTCCAGGCATTGTTCCACAACTCGTCGGTGATTACCGGTGTGCGGCTATGTTTGTCGATGAATTTTAAGAAATAGCGCATCTCTGCCATGTTCCAAAAGCGCAAGCCATCCATCGACTGGATGAGTTTGCTGTGTATGCCTTTTTTGCGCAGCAGGGCAGTTAGTATAACCGCCTCCTCGTTGGTTTGAGTCAGTACGCAGGTTGTTCCCTGCTGCGGATGTTTCAGCAGATTTTGTACCAGGGGCTCATACAGATTGGGCGACTGGTGGTAGATGATATCCACCTGTCCTTCTTCATGGCTCATGGGGTAGATGGGCGAATGCTTGATGCGGTTGGGCATACCCTGCAGAAAATGATTGGCAAAGTTTACCACATGCCGGGTGCTGCGGTAGTTCTCGGTCATTTCCATCAGTCTGCTTCCGGTTTCTTGCGAAAGGTTGTACATATAGTTTGAGTCAGAGCCCCTGAACTCGTAAATATTTTGGTCGTCATCGCCTACGGCAATGACGCGCATATTTTCGTTCTTCTCCATCAGTGCTCTGACCAGTGCATACTCGGCTGTACCCATGTCCTGTGCCTCGTCAATCACCAACACCGTTTTGCCTATTTTGTTGGGTTCCACCTCGTCCGATAGGATAAGTTCGGCAGCCTGTGCCACTACATTCTGGGCCTCTTCCAGGTTTCCGATGCGGTTGAGCAGGTCGAAGCCGTAGGAGTGGAAGGTTTTGATTTCAACAAAGTGAGCCGCATTGCCAATCAGTTCCATCAAGCGTTGCTTAAACTCGGTGGCAGCAGCACGCGAAAAGGTCAGCATCAGCAGTTGCTCGTGTTTCACATCCTCGAGCAGCAGGAGCGAGGCCAGTTTGTGAACCAGCACGCGGGTCTTTCCGCTACCCGGTCCGGCAGCCACTACAATGCAGCGTGACTTTTCGTCCTTAATGATTTCCATTTGTTTGGCAGAGAGTTGTCCAAACAGTTTATCATATTTTTGAGGAGTCAGGTTACGTTCTATTTCGCTTTGTCGCTCGCCCTTGAAATAGGTCTGGATAAATTTTTTATAATCCATCTGGAAGTAGTCCTGTACATATTGCAGCGCAGCCTGATAGTCTTTGACCATGAGGTTGGCATATTCTCCCACAATGTGTACCTGTTGGATTTTCTGCTTGTAGAACTCGTTGAGCATCCGGTAGTCGCTCTTTTTGTAGTATTCGTGCGTGTCCTTGTTGCGCTTAATGGTCATGGCATTGTAGAGCACCAGGAAACCGCCCTCGAGTTTGAGTGCACCGATTTTCGACAAGTAGAGCAGCGCCTCTTCCACATCCTCGAGTTGGATGTTGTTGAGTTCGTCAAAGAGCGACCGGTTAGACTGTATGTAGTTCAGCAGTTCGATGACAGAGAACTGTATGGCTTTGGGAGCCTGGACATCGGCAGTCAAATCAGCCACCTTATTGTAGAGCCATTCTACGGTCAGCTGACTGATTTTCAGTCGTTTCTCAAAGCGTTTGATGGCTGTTTCCAAATTGGTAGTCCACGTCAGTACGAACTGGTGTTCGGCACTTTCCTTTTTGCGTGTGTATCCTTTGATAGTCAGGAAGTAGAGGAGCGTGCGTATATTTTTTTCCTTGGCCGACTTGATGCCTTGACTGAGTGCATCCTCGTTGAGTTGTTTGCACGATATGCGTAGCGAGTCTTCGGTAAAGAGGTTCAGAAAGTAGCGTTCGAGCTGTGCAAAATCGTTCAGTAGTTTGCGCGAGGTAACGGCAGCGTTTTTGGTATCGGATAGATAGGCCGAGATGTCTTTGGTATCGGCCAGGATACCTTCCTGACGCATACGTTCGACTACAGATATGACCTCCTTTTTGGTCAGTCCCAGGATGTCGGCCAAATAGTCTACTCGCGACTCGGCTTCGGCATTCTGTCCTTGGGTAATGTATTTTTGCGAAATCAGCGATTTAATTACTCTGACCGCCTTGTCGGTTTCTTCGTTGTCGAAAAGCATGGAGGCACTGATGCGTTGGCGGGCCTCGTCCATGTTCTTGACCGTGATGCCAGTGGCATAAACGTGGGGCACATTGTTGCCACGTGTCAGGAAACCGCTTTGTTCGAGTGCGGCCAGCGCGGTGCGAACACGCGTTTCGATGTCCGAAACCGAGTCGTCCCAACCCGCCTGCCGGGCAATTTCGAGTGCCGAGCAGTTCACCGTGTTGCGGAATTTGGTAAGCGCCTTTACCGCTCGCCACACCTGTTGGATTTCGCTGATGCTGAGTTTCGTTTGGTTGAGCAGAACGAAATGTTTGTCGAGGTCGTTGTCGCTATAGAGCACAAAGCAGCGTGCGCTCAGTTGGGGGTTGCGACCGGCACGTCCGGCTTCCTGCACATAGTTTTCGAGCGAGTCGGAAATATCGTAATGAACCACCAGTTCTACATCGCTTTTGTCCACGCCCATGCCAAAGGCCGAGGTTGCTACGATGATGCGCGTATTGTCGCTCATAAAAGCCTCCTGGTTGGCAATTTTCTCGTCGGCCTCCATTTTGCCGTTAAAGGGCAAGGCACGAAAGCCGTCGCGCGTGAGTTTGTCTGCAAGTTCCTTGGTACGCTTGGTGCGCGATACATACACAATGGTCGGTCCTGCAGCATTTGCAATCAGTTCGCGCAGTTTCAGGTATTTATCCTGGTCGTCTTCGGCGTGGATAACGGCGTAGTGCAGATTGGTACGCGAGGCGGTCGATGTAAACAGCTTCAGTTCGAGGTTCAGGGTACTCTTAAAATAATCGCAGATGTCCTGCACCACTTTTTGTTTGGCGGTAGCCGTAAAGCACGACACGGGGATGGGGGTCTTCATCCGCTTCTTTAGCTGGTATTCGCTAATGAATTTACCAATATACAGGTAGTCTACTCTAAAATCCTGTCCCCACGACGAGAAACAGTGTGCCTCGTCAATCACAAAGCGCACCACGTGGCGGGCGTTTAGTATGCGCTCTATGGTTTTTGAACGCAGCATTTCGGGCGAGATGTAGAGCAGCGAGGCATCGCCCTCCATGACCCGCTGTATGGCGTGCGACCGGCTGATGGGGTCGAGCATGCCGTTAATGGTTACCGCATCGGTAATGCCCCGTTCGGCCAGGTTGTCAACCTGGTCTTTCATCAGCGACTGCAAGGGCGAGATGACCACCGTGAGTCCGTGTACGGTTTGTCCGGCCATCAAGGCGGGCAGCTGGAAGGTGAGCGATTTGCCGCCACCGGTTGGAAAGATGGCCAGCAGCGACTGTTGCTCAACAGCCGCTTGAGCGGCTTTTTCCTGCAAGGGCTCACCGGCATAGGTTCTGAACTCCTTGTAGCCGAAGAACGATTGCAGATTTTGGTGAATGTCGAGTTTAGAGCGGCAATACTCGCAACCAGTGCTGCAGGGTTGGTGACGCAGCTGTTGCGTAATCCATTCTACCTCCGGATAATGGTGCAGCACCCACCCTGGAGTAATGGAATGGGTATCGGTCGTATCGGCCAGGGCCAGCGCATAGGCCAGGGCGCAGGGATATTGGCGAACGAACAACGCAATGTCGGCGTTCTGACATATTTTGCCAGAGTAGGCGCTGCGGATGAGGCTCTCGACATTGGCTGCCGAACCATCGGCCTGCACCATACTCATAAAACCTTTAAACTCCTTGTGCTTACCCAGCAAAGTTGCAAACAGCTGCTGTTTCTCGGCAGGAAGTTCCTGCCAGCGGGCCATCTCGTCGAACAGCAGCGTGCGCGCTTTTTCGCAATCATTCACCGGGTTGTTCAGCTGGTCGCACAGCAGTTTATCGTCCTTTACCAGGCGGTGGTAGGGGCGTTCGGGAAACAGCAGGGGCGACACATAAAGCGTATCGACCAACCGGTAAGGGCAGGATTGGTTGGCAAACAAGTATTGGGCATCGTGGTGCACAATGTTGTGTCCGCAAAGGTAGTCGATACCGTGCAGAAAACCGGTGAGCTGATTGACCGAAGCCTGGTGAAAAATGGCACCGTCATGGCGCAGTGCACCAATGTCGTGTATTTTGCGGCTTTTTAGGCTGACTTCAATATCAACAAAGGCATACTTCGAAGGGTCATGCAACGTTGTTTCGTCGGCATGGCCCTGTTCGGAACGGTTATCGTCGGTTGGATTAGTACCAAAAAGTTTACTCCAAAATGACATAGAGTGAATGAGATAAGGAGGATGGATTACCCGAGCCGCTTGAGTTGAAGTCCGTGGCAACAGGTAGAAGCTGCCGCCCGGCGGTTAGGAACAGGGGCGGTTTTGACCTGAGGAGTTGAACGGTAAGGTTCATACCGTTGGTTGATTAAAGGCATGTAAAGTTCGTAAAAAACTTCTGTATGCCCCAATTTTTATCCCGAAAATATGCATTATGCGCCCTCGAAACTCCTTCTGACGGTTGCTGCTCAAAGGTCAACATAAACTGTAGTAACAAATGTTTGGATGCAGCTTATTGACCCGGCAAATGGTTTGAAGGGATAGGTACTGCCATCCGCCAGAATCCATTAAATATGCTGGAGCAGTCGCCCCCTTTTAGAGTAAGGGCATTTCGAAAAAAGTGTAAGGCGATGTGGAAATTTGAAAGGCCGTGTAAAACTTTTTATAGCCGAGCTATTTTCAAGTGTATCTTTTGAACTGTTCTTTTCACCGGCAGCTAAACAGCATTTGACCTTTTTGACGCGATGACACTTTGAAAATAGGTTTGACCTTGCATGTCGGTTAAAGCCCTTATAGTATTCTTTTCTATATCCAGTTAAGACTTGTTAGTACTAATTGATTGGTCGTTGAACAAGAAAACAAACCTATTTGAGGAAATTTGCATCAAAACAAAAACATCTTAGGATATGAAAAAGATTTTTATTATTCTTTTCATGCTGATACCCTTGGCACTTTGTGCACAGGAAAAGGCTATTTATCGGATTACGTACGAATGCGATGCTTTGCACAAGAAAGTCAGACAAGTGTACCGGTGGAATCTCGATATAGGTCAGCGTACGGCTGTCTTTTACAGTCCCAATTACAGACAGCACAGCAAACTCTTTGATTCTGTGCAGACTTCTGATAATTTGGTAGCGGCCATGGATGAAATCAAACGGCTGGCTGCCAAATACCCCAACAGGAGCTGTATGGAAGTTTTGATTGGACTACCTGAAATAGGACATTATACTTATATCAACAAAGCTGGTATCGATAATCAGTTCATCTATGAAGAAAAGATGCCCGCAATAGAATGGCAACTTACCGACAGCGTCAAGATGGTAAGCGGCTACCGTTGTCATCGGGCGGAAACGGAAGTTTATGGACGGAAGTGGATTGTCTGGTATGCTCCTGAAATACCATTATCGTACGGGCCCTACATACTTGGAGGGCTTCCGGGGCTGATACTTGAAGCAGTAGATTCTGAACACCTGTTTTCATTTACTACGGTAGGTATAGAAAACATTACCGACGATTCAAAGGTGGAATTGTTTGGAGAAAAAGAGGCGATAAAATGCAGCAGAGGTAAATACCTGGCATTACGGCAAAAGAGTGTAGGACAGACTTATAAGGAAGCAGTCAATCAACTTCTTGGCGGTTCGAGTAAAGTTATTGAGATAAAAGATGCCAGTGGAAAAGAAATATCCAATCAAATAATGGCTGATGTAAATTACTTAGACCTTAAATAATTCAAATGGTGTATGCAGAAACCATTCATCTATTTACTATTTGTCCTGTTGTCGACTCTTTGCTCTGTGGCACAGACAAATGATCCGTTAACCGGAAACGTAAAAGATATGAAAGGAAAACCGCTCTATGGGGTCAATGTGGTTGCCTATTCGGCGGATGACAGGATTCTGATCTATGCTACAACGGATTCGTTGGGGAACTTTCGCCTGCGTAATCTTTCTGGCATAAGTTATGTCGTTATCAGCTATTTAGGATATAAACCTATGACGGTTGCATCCGAAGCATTTGCTCAGCTGCGCTCCGTTACACTCCAGGCACAGACATTCTCTCTGAAAGAAGTGGCCGTGAAGGCAGAACGTATATCGGAGAGTGGTGACACACTGACTTATTCAGTGGCAAACTTCAAGCAGGCACAGGATCGTTCCATCGCTGATGTGATACGTAAAATGCCCGGATTGGAAGTAAAGCCGAACGGAACGATAGAATATCAGGGTAAATCCATCAATAAATTCTATATCGAGGGGTTGGACATGATGGGTGGTCAGTATTCATTGGCCAGCAACAATTTATCTGCCAGTAAGGTCGAGAAGGTGCAGGTGCTTGAAAACCATCAAGCCATCCATTCTTTAAGACACATGAATTTCAGTGAGCAGGCTGCACTGAATATCGTACTGAAGGATGATGCCAAGTCAGTATGGTCAGGTGCTGCCGACTTAGGCATTGGATATAGCGAAGACAAGCACGATGCAACCTATGACTCCCGGTTGTTGGCAATGCAGTTCAATAGGAAATTCCAGACGCTCATGATGTATAAAAACAACAACAATGGCATTGATATTGGAAGTGAAGTAGCGGATATTGCCGATATGGAAGGGTATACAGCGGAATCCGGACTGATACAGATGATGGAATTAAGCGGACCGTCGTTTGATCAGCAGCGGTATACCTTCAACCAAAGTCATGTTCTTGCCGGGAACTGGCTGTTGAAGACCGGAGAACAAGCAGATCTGAGAATGCAAGTCAGCGGGTTTTATGACAGGGAAAAGCAACAAAGCCTGAATTCGGTTACCTATTTGACTTTGGATGGCATGCCGGTAGTTACGGAGGATTATGCTGTAACCGGAAAGCAAAGAGAAATCAAAGGAGAAATCTGTTATACCTTGAATACTGACCGTACTTATCTGCGTAGCAGTACGAAAGGGTATATGGACTGGAATTCGAGTTTGGGAGATATGGTTTGTAATGACAAGCAGACTCCTCTGCAGGTGAAACCTTACAAACGGGTTGTTTCTGAAGACTTAAATTGGTCACATACAAGTCAAACCGGCAATGTATGGCAATTGAATTCTTCAACGGGCTATACCAAGCTGCCGGGACAATTGCTTACCCTAAACGGAAAGAGGCAAATACTTGACCTGAATCTATTCTCTACAAAGAACGATCTCGGTTATAGTAAAAAACTGAAGCAGCACTACCTTCACAATGCCCTAGGATTTGACTATCGGCAGCAAGACATCAATGGAATGGTATGGCAAATCATACAACCCTATTGGAAACCTTCCATACAGTTGTCTTTTGGAGAACACCGGTTGAATGCGGCTGTCAAGACCTCGTATGTCCGACAATCTTATGAATCCATCCGTGCAGAAAAAATGGGAATTGAACCTTCCTTCTCTTGGAAATGGAAATCATCGCCCAAATCAGAACTTTCTTTTCACTATGCGATGACCCTGCAGCCCATGGAAGGAACACAACTCATCCATTTACCCCTATTTACTTCGTACAGAAACCTGTATGAGGGATGTGGACAGCCGGATATACGTGCGTCGCACATGGTTTCTGCCGGATATACTTATCGCAATCCGGTGAATGGACTATTCTTTCATATCCGCCCGATGTATCTCCATACTACCGGAAATAGATTGTTTGAAACCATGCTGGAAGGTGAAATCTATAAGCGGAAATCAACCGGGCGGGTATACGATTCCGATTCATATCTACTCAGTGGGCGTTTGGCAAAATCATTCCTGTGGAGCAGAACAAACGTAGGACTAAGCATGCGTTTCCATGCTTCGGAATTTGAATATCTCTCAGAAGGGTCTGTAGAACGAACAGACCTCTACCTTTACGAGGTTGCATTAGATTATGCACTAAAACCTTTTAAGTGGTGGACGCTTGAAGGGAAAACGGCGCAGTTTAAAACTTCCGTGGAATCCCACTCCTAGCCAAAGATAGTACATACC
>Juniper_p1__coassemble_346_pt1 | contig 30272 bp, 17 predicted proteins | sample Juniper_p1__metabat2_high_PE_029 | metagenome-assembled genome bin Juniper_p1 | reverse complement strand
TATATATACTTGTTTGAATTTTATTTTCAATCAATACGAGTATGGTTCTTTATTGGTAATATAGATAAAGTCATTAAGAGTTTAATAAACAATCATGGCAACGACGAAACATCGAAGGTTCAAGATCAGGAAGAAGATTCCCTGCTATTAAATTATTTAGATGTTTAACCATTTTAATATAAGAATATGTTAGGTGCAATTATAGGTGATACCATAGGTTCTATCTATGAATTCCACAATGTAAAGACAACTAATTTCAGTCCTTTGTTTGACACTAAAGCTAACTATACAGATGATACAATAATGTCTGTAGCAGTTGCTGACTGGTTAATGAATACGGATCAATCGCAAGAAAGTCTTGAAAACAAAATGGTATATTGGGGAAAGACTTATCCTTGTCCAAAAGGAGGATATGGGGGAGCCTTTAAAAAATGGCTATTCAACCCTAATAATCTTGCAAACTATAATGAGGATAGCACATTGGATTTCACAAGTTCAGGAAAACGACATCCTTATAATTCTTTTGGAAACGGGTCGGCCATGCGTGTATCTGCTTGCGGTTGGTATGCACAGACTTTAGAAGAAGCTCTGGATTTGGCAAAACGCTCAGCTGAAATCACCCATAATCATCCGGAAGGAATTAAAGGAGCTCAGGCTGTAGCAGCAGCAATCTTTTGGGCTTTGCAAGGAAAAACAAAGGAACAGATTCGACAAGATACAGAAGAAATGTTTGGATATGACTTGCACTTTACCTGTGATGAACTGCGTCCAACATATACTTGGGAATCCAGTTGCCAGGGAACAGTACCTCCTGCTATGGTCGCATTTTTAGATAGTTCTACTTTCGAAGAAGCAATTCGTTTAGCCATATCTTTAGGCGGCGATAGCGATACGATGGCATGTATTACAGGAGGAATCGCGGAAGCTTACTACAGCAATCAAACCAATAGTAATAGTATTGGCATTACACAGGAAATGATTGTAGAAATGAGTGACCGGCTTCCTATTGAAATGCAGCAAATTATTATGCAACTTAGGAAGTGTTATAAGCAACGATTAATAAAAAATGAACTAATGTAATTCTTTTAGAAAACATAAGAGAATAGGTTACATTTATAGAAACAAAGAACGGATAAATGGAAGACCAATACGTTGATGCTGCCATATCAATTAGACTAATTAATATAAGTATAAGCAATATGAAAATGATTCTGATTAATGATATTGAGCAGGCTATGCAAGGAGTGTTAAACAACGAGCAAATGAGCCAATTGCGAATGGTGTTGGAATATACTTTCCGCAATGTCAACGTATCTTCAAAAAGCAGTGATGAACAAGCCGATAATGATAATGAGAAGCTGATTGACAATTTTCTTGCAGCTAAGCGAGTTGAAGGTTGTTCTGATAAATCAATGCACTATTATAGAAGCACGCTCAATAATGCTGTACGCAAGATTGGAAAGAATGTACGACACACTACAACAGACGATCTTCGTAGTTACCTGAATGACTATCAGCAAACAAGTGGTGCCACAAAGGTTACAGTAGATAATATCCGAAGAATTCTATCCAGTTTCTTCTCGTGGCTCGAAGATGAAGATTATATCGTGAAAAGCCCCGTCAGGAGGATTCATAAGGTGAAGGTTGGCAAGACGGTAAAGGAAACCTATACAGACGAGGCATTGGAACAGATGCGCGATTACTGTGATGGTATCCGTGACCTGGCTCTGATTGACTTGCTGGCTTCAACCGGTATGCGAGTAGGCGAACTAGTAAAACTCAATCGGGATGATATCGATTTTCAGAATCGGGAGTGTATCGTTACCGGTAAAGGAGATAAGCAACGGAAGGTTTATTTTGATGCTCGTACCAAGATACATCTACAGCGCTATTTAAATGAGCGATGTGATGATAACCCTGCATTATTTGTATCCTTGCTCGCACCCTATGAGCGATTGCAAATCAGCGGTGTGGAAATAAGATTGCGTAAATTGGGACGAGCGTTGAATATACCTAAAGTCCACCCTCATAAGTTTCGCCGTACGTTAGCTACCATGGCGATAGATAAAGGTATGCCCATAGAACAGGTTCAGCACCTGCTTGGCCATCAAAGTCTGGATACCACTTTGCAGTATGCAATGGTCAACCAGACGAACGTAAAAATGTCTCACCGCAAATTCATTGGATAGTATGTCGCAATTTATCGAGATGTTTAAAGATTGTCCTATAGTAAAGCTAGAGGATAATATAAAAACGCAATCTGGAGGTACACCCAATACTAAAAAACAGGAGTATTACAATGGTGGAGATATACCTTGGCTTTCAAGTGGAGAAGTAAATCAAGGGTATATTTTTTCTACAGAAAAATTTATTACTCAAGCAGGATTGGATAATTCTTCAGCAAAATGGGTTCCTAAATATTCCGTACTAATTGCAATGTATGGAGCCACAGCAGGTAAGGTGGGTTTTTCTATGATACCATTAACTACAAATCAAGCTGTATGTGCATTGTTGCCTTGCAGTTCATTTAATTCACTATTCCTTTATTATGCAGTTTCACAAAAAACAGATTGGATGATTTCTCAATGTAGAGGAGCAGCTCAACCGAATATATCACAAGGTATAATTCGATCAATGGAGATTGCCAAACCTCCTATGGAACAACAAGAGCAGTTTGCAGCCATAGCCGAACAAGCCGACAAATCAAAATCTCATGTTCTCAAAGCATTGAAAGAAACAGAAATTCTATTACAACATAGTATAAGGCAAGTAGTCTAATAAAAATGATATAAACGAAAACAACATAGATATGAAGTTTAACGAAGATAATACAGTGGAGCAAATGCTCATTGATGCTGCTACTCATAGCGGTTGGCAGTATGTACAGGCTGGCGATGTGCCACGAAGCACTGATTCTGTAATCGTTGAGTCTTGGTTACAAGAAGCTTTGATCCGCTTGAACCCCATCACCTTGCAACAGGCCGAACAGGTGATTTATAAACTGCGTGCTGCCATAACTTCTGGCGGTAATTTTGACGAACTGGTGTCTGCCAATGATCGTTTCAGAGCATTGCTGTTCACCGAAAATACAGAGCCCTTTGGTAAAGATGGCGAATACATCCCCATTCGTTTTTTTAGCGATGATCCGGCCGAAGATTATTGTGTAGTTACTAATCAGTGGGAATTTCCTCGTCCGTCTGTGAATGGAGGTAAACGGTTGGATTTGGTGTATCTTATCAATGGTATTCCAGTGTGTATCGGCGAGGCAAAATCTCCGGTACGACCGCAAATAACCTGGGCAGATGGAGCTACCGATATGCTGCATTATGAAAAGAGTATTCCTGAGATGTTTGTGCCTAACGTGTTGACCTTCGCTACGGAAGGCAAGGAGCTTCAATATGCAGGAATCTGTACGCCCGTGGACAAGTGGGGGCCTTGGTTTAAGGATGAAAATCGTCGGCATGGAACAATTGAGTCTGTGAAAAGTAACGTGATGAGTTTGGTTGAGCCTAGCCGATTGCTTGATATTTATCGTTATTACAGCGTATTTACCGGTACGTCATCGGGGAATAAAATCAAAATTGTATGTCGCTATCAGCAGTATTTAGGCGGTGAGGCGATTGTGCAACGTGTACTGAAAACTTATCGTGAAAAGCAAGGTCCGAAGAAGGGACTTATTTGGCATTTTCAGGGTTCGGGCAAATCGTGGCTGATGGTGTTTGCTGCACAAAAACTTCGCTTGCAGAACGAATTGCACGCACCTACGGTGGTGATTGTGGACGACCGCATCGATTTGGAAGATCAGATTACCGGCGATTTTACGCGCGCTGAAATTCCCAACATCGAATCGGCTAAGACAAAGGAAGAGTTGGTGGCGTTCTTCAAACAAGACCAACGTAAAATCTTAATTACAACCATTTTTAAGTTTGGTGATGTAGAAGGAGTGCTTAATGGACGCGACAACATTGTGCTTCTGGTCGACGAGGCCCACCGCACACAGGAAAAGGACCTGGGGCAGAAGATGCGCAATGCTTTGCCAAATGCGTTCTTCTTCGGACTTACGGGTACACCTATCAATAAACGCGATAAGAATACATTCCTGGCCTTTGGCGCGGATGAAGACATGGACACTGGTGGCTACATCTCAAAATATACGTTCCAAAATTCAGTGGAAGATGGAGCTACATTGGAGTTGAATTTCCAGACGGTACCGGTGGAAATGCGTCTGAATGAGGAGCAGCTGCAAGCGGAATTTGATGAATTGACCGATCAGATATCCGAAGCTGAGAAGGGTGAACTGGTGAGACGCACTTCGGTAGAAGCGTTCTTCACGGCCGAAAAACGCATCAATGACGTGGCTCGTTACATCGTGAATCATTTTAAGGCCAATGTGGAGCCTAGCGGAATGAAGGCACAGGTGGTGGTGTTTAACCGTGACTGTTGCGTAAAATACAAGAAAGCCATTGATGCTTTGCTGGGAACAGAAGATGCTACTACCATCGTAATGCATACGGCTGGTGATAAAGCGGATGATTATAAAGAGTATCGTAGAGATAGAGACCAGGAAAAGAAACTCCTCGATCAGTTCCGCGATCCCTTATCTCCCATCAAAATGGTAATTGTTACTTCGAAGTTGCTTACAGGTTTCGATGCGCCTATCCTGCAATGTATGTATCTTGATAAACCGATGAAAGACCATACACTCTTGCAGGCCATTTGCCGTACTAACCGCAAATACAATGTGGATAAGAAATGCGGTTTGATTGTGGACTTTGTAGGTGTGTTCGACAACGTGGCCAAGAGTTTGGCTTTCGATGAAGAAACGGTGAAAACGGTGGTGAAGAACATCGACGAAGTGAAGGCTTTAATTCCTAAATTCTTGCAAGAATGTCTGGATTTCTTCCCGGGTATTGACCGCACCATTGGGGGCTGGGAGGGACTTCAAGCTGCTCAGCAATGCCTGCTCGATGAGAAGACGAAGACCAATTTTGCCCGACATTTTGCCCGGTTGGCCAAGGCCTGGGAAACGGTAAGTCCTGATGCAATGCTCACTCCTTATCAGTCGGACTATACTTGGTTGGCGCAGGTGTATCAGAGTGTTCGCCCCGTGGGACCCGGCGGGTCACTTATTTGGACGCTGTTGGGTGCCAAAACCATCGAAATTATTCACCGCAACATCGATAAAATAGATATCGGTACACCACTGGAGGACCTTGTGGTGGATGGCGATGTGATTGATATGGTGTTGGAACAGGCTAAGGACAATCCTAAAAAGATATTGGAAGTTGAAAAGATGTTGCGCTTGCGGTTGGGTGAACATCATGGCGACCCCAAGTATAAGGAATTTGCAGAAAAGCTGGATGAACTTCGTCGTCATTTGGAGGAAAATCTGATTACAAGCATCGATTTCCTACGTGGATTGCTGACGCTTGCCAAAGAGGTGCTTGAAGAGGAAAAAAACTCTGATAAACCACTCGATAAACGCGAACAAGCGAAAGCGGCTCTTACTGAGTTGTTTGAATCGATAAAGACGAAAGATACGCCTATCATTGTAGAGCGTGTGGTAGCCGATATTGATGAAAATGTGGTGGCGATTGTGCGTAAGTTTAAGGACGCTTTTAAAAGTATCACGGCTCAACGTGAAATTAAAAAGAAGCTACGTTCTATCTTATGGCTAAATTACCAAATCAAAGACCAGGAAATTTTTGAAAAGGCTTACCAGTACATTGAAATGTATTACTAGGTGCTTATGATGGCAGTATTTGACTGAGTTAAAACGAGTCCCGAAACACTACTTGAATCGGGACTCGCAATAATTTAAAACAGGAAATACAACAACTTAAAGCTCGGAATATGAGGGAATGTAAAGAACTCAATACCCCTTTTCCAAAAGAACGAAACCAAGTTTTCTTGTCTTTAGAAGAAAAAGTAGCCTTATTCCGAAACCTATTCCGGGGTCGAAAAGATGTGTTTGCACGACGATGGTATAGTCGTACTACAGACAAATCAGGATAGCTGCCTGTTCCTGAAAACATATCGTTTATGCTTCTATTATTGGCTTGAATCGGGAATTATTTAACACTTAAAATTACACTCCCTGTGATATAAACAAAGACTTCTCGCGTTAATTTGTTGATTCTCAATACTTATGCATTTATTTAGCAAACCATATTTTAACATTAATCATTACTCCAGATCCGTAATCGGCCAATAGCAAAGACGAGGGTTATTACGCTATAAATCATTATCTTATCCACTGATTACAGGTAATTTAATTCCGACTTTATAGAACCTTACATATTCGGACACCTTTTCAAACTGAGGTTCCTTGTATCGAGTGAATGTGAAACGCTCATCCTGCTCTTGGTCAGGATAGATTATCAGACATTTTATGGGTGGAGCCGTATTCTCATCAAGGCCAAGTTTGGCATAGATGCTACTAAGTCGCGCATATCCACCAACTTCTCTTGCATCATCGATGGATATTCCTTTTGTAATTTTATACCGAGGCTTATATTTCGCATCAATAATATAGGGTTCTGGCCATTCTACTGGATTCAGCAAGTAGTCTAACTCTTGGTAGTTAGCCTTTACATGATAGCGAACTTCTCCTTTAGCTGTGAACACCCGACGCAGATGGTGGAATACATACAGTTCAAAGAGTTTACTCATATCAATCCAGAAAGGCGGTGTCTGAATCTCATGCTTACCAACGACTGTAATGTCATAGCTATAGCGGTGTAGTAATAATTGGGCAAACTTTATTGCTTGGTTGTATTCCTTAAATACAGGATTACCTTTATAACTTTTAATAGACTTAACGCAGATCTCATCGCTGACACTGTCGAAGTATGGGGCAATCAAATGAACTTTTTTCTTCAAAGGCTCGATATTTACTGCTTTTTTGTAAATTTCAAGCTGCTTGCAGCAAAACCGAAGCGCCTTTTTGAGAATTTGATTCTCAGGAGAGTCAATATCATAAACTTGATAACGACAGACATTATCTGTAATATTAGCTCTCGAAAGATTCTTATGGATATTCTTACTTACTAGAATCTTACCCTTAACTTTTTGGGCAAGGTTCTCTTCGAAGGCGTAATAACTCCTTTTTAATCCCTTTCTTACTATGCGATGCAATATGCTCAGATATTCTGTAATGAGAAATATACTGAGTATATCTTGCTGTTGGCTTACCTTTATCGAAGGTTTCTCAAATCTGATTGTAAGCAAGTCAGACAGATGTTCAAAGTTCTCAGGCTCAAGAAGGGCATCATTAAGCATTCTTACAAAGTCAACTTCAAAACCATCGTTCAGTTTGGGACTAACTTGTACGGCAAGTTCGTTTTCACGAAGCCAGTCTATTCCAACGAAATAGGAACCATTTGCAACAATCTGTTCCGATTGACGTTTCAGTGATAAGCAAAGCGCTTTCTCTTCGCGTCCTCTTTTGACTGAGTACATAACTTCTTCTCCATCCTCCATATATGGGAGGATGAAGTCTGCATCTTGGCGAAGAAGTGGTGTATTCTCCAGTATTTGCTCTTGAAGTTGTATTATAGTCATTGCTCGATTGCTTTTTGATATAAATTATCAATGGTTACTTGCGCCTCTTCGGTAAGTACACCATCGCGAACATATTCCTGTAGCAGTGGAATGATTTCATAGAGAATGCGGTCATTCGTTACGTCTTCGCCATTTTCTTCCATTATGAAGTAGCTCTGCCCAATCCACACATCTTCAGGTTTGTATTCTTCTGATAGTGTTTCTGCTGGTTCTAAAGTAAAACTGGGCACCCAGCCACTTTCTTTATACTCTTCGTAGTTGGAAATAAACAAAGCGCTTACTTCTTTGAATAAATCTTCATCAAATCCGTCCACTTCACCCTCAAGCGAATAAGGTTTCCAGGGGATAAAGGCAAATCGTCTCCTGATGGCATAGTCCAATGTTCCCAAAGAGCGGTCTGCTGTATTCATCGTGGCTATAATAAAGACATTGCTGGGAATCATAAATGACTTTTTCGAATATGGAAGCAACGCACTCTCAGCATTTTTGCTTCCCTTACGTTTGTCTGCTTCCAGCAGAGTGATCAGTTCGCCAAATATCTTTGAAACATTACCACGGTTGAGCTCATCAATTACCATCACATAGGGCTTGGTATTAACCTCCATTGTCGTTGGCTTCTGATACTTATCCAATAGCGCTTTTACGTTATCTAAAGTAATGGAGTTCAAACGGTACACAGTACTTAATGTCATCGTCTTACCATCATTCATCTCAACGATATTCTCATTGATATTTTTTAAAATCCAATTAACCTTCCTAACCCTTTTATAGTCATGGTATGAATCAATAAATTCGTAATCGCCTACGACGACACCAATAGCATCAATGGTGGTATTGGTATAACAGCTCATCACAATGTCGCCAATTTTCATACTATTCATAAAAGCATCAAGGATACGTTTACCCTCACCGTTATAGATGCTCCAATTGGTTTCATCAGAAATGACAGGGCCATAGTCGTCCCATCCAATGCGGATATGTCCATTATCCATACATTCTTTGCGCACCGGATTATCACCAGTTCCACAAAGAGAAACTTTCCAAACGACTGCATCATCTGCTATACCGATGTGCTTATCTTTCACGATAGGACGTGCTGCTTCATCACAAAGCTGTTTGAAAATGCCAGATTCGATTTCGTATGTTACCTGATTGTTATCTGCTACGGGCTTTAAACCTTCAATCCAATCTTCATAGTCCATTGACTGATGGAACGTCGTAAAAGCAATGCGCTTATCCTGCTTCAATTGATTATATCGTTTCATCAAATCTTCTCTTGAAGAGCAATCAAAATCAGGGTCACAAAGCCTTACGGCAATTTCAGGAACATCATAAGTTTTGCCCGTACCAGGAGCACCGTACATCACAATACTCTTTCGTCTGCTGAGAATGCGTACAACATCGTCATACCATGTGTGATCGGTATCTCTGTCTGATGTATGGCCACCTTCATTTGCGTTTGAAGAAAGTTCATAGAATGCCTTTTCCTTGATTTCTTTAGAAGCTATCTTATCCTTTATACCTCTTAACAAGTCCATATACGTTTTGTAGTCAGGGACTTTCTTGGGTAAGTCAATGCCATATTGTTTCTGTAGATAATCCCTATTGGTGCTATCCAAAGCAAGAAAATTGTTCGGACGAATCCAAAACAAGGCCATTGTGATATTAATATTGATAATGAATTGACTCACAACTGCATTGTATTCATCCTCAAAACCTTCATTCTTCACCACCTTCTCAAATAGCGCCCAAAGGTTCTCGATGTCATTAGCATTTCTTTTGCTTCTAAAGCCAAAGAAATGAGATTTTTGATTGTTGAGTACAGGAATACCTGTGAAGTCTTTAGGCACTTCGGCTTTTATCCCCAGCAGTGTTTTAAACACTTCGGCCGTATGAATTCTATTTTGAGATTTAATTCCTCTATTGAAGAGTCCAAACGTCGTGAAAGGATCAATGTCCGAACAAATATCGTCATACCCATCCTCATCATGCAGATAGCCGGCAAGAAGTTCTTCTCGTCGCTCATAAATCAACTTCAGCAACGACTTTCTGTCATTACGAAATGCCAAGAGCTTTTCTGCAAGCTCTTGATAGTATGGTATCCATGTATAGTTCATATCATTATTGAGATTATGGTTCTTATTGTGTTGCAAATTTGTTAATTGCGTTCTAATGGTCGAAATTAATCGACTAAAATTAGAATACACAACCTCCTCACTGATTCCAATATCAACAAGGGTATTCTTTATTGAACATACCTTATTATATGGTGCATCGGTTTATGTTTAGTGATCCCTAATCTATATACTTATTCCCACTGAATTTCTACCGATCCATGAAAAAAGAAACGAATAGATACAATAAATGGCGCTCATAAGGAGCACCTTTACTGCTTGTTGATACTTGTTGTAACTTGTCTTTAACTACTTATCATTTTCCGATGCAAAAGTGTTTGAAGATGTTGTGGAGGACAGCGTCGGTGCTGACTTCGCCAATGATGTCGCTGAGGTGGTGAATGCATTCGCGCAAGTCCTGACTGACAAAATCGCCGGAGAGGCCGGATTGCAGGCCGGCTATAACGCGGTCTATTGATTCTTGAGCCAGGAGGAGGGCCTCGTAGTGGCGGGCATTGCTTACGATGGTGTCGCCGGGTTCGCCCAGGGCTGATTGCATGGTTTGCAGATGTGTGGCCAATAAGGTGCGCAGGTGGTCAACATCGGCTTCGTTGCGGGCGCTGAGGCATTGCACGGCAGTAATTTGTGCATTTGTATGTTTGGTAGTTTCGGACTTTTCGTTGAGGCTTTCTTCAAACTTAGTCGTTTCGTTGAGTTTGTTTTCTTCAATTAGCTCGATATCGGTTGAGTTAGCTGTGTGGTTGGGGGTGGGAGCGATACCACAGCGAGTTTCAAAGCTGTGCAGCAATGTCTGGCGTGTTTCGGGAGTAAGCAGGTCGGCCTTGTTGAGCAGCAGGATGACATTGCGGCTGTGTGCTTGCACCTCGGGCAGCAGGGCCGTATATTGAACTTCGGCCTGTGTGGCATCAATGAGCCAGAGTACGAGTTCGGCCTCGTCCATTTTGTCGTAGGTACGGGCAATGCCTAATTGTTCAACTAGGTCGTCGGTGTTGCGTATGCCGGCAGTGTCGATCAAGCGTACCAGGGTATCGCCCACCACGAGCGTTTCTTCAACAGTGTCGCGCGTGGTGCCGTGAATATTGCTTACCAGTGCCCGTTGCTCGCCCAGCAGGGCATTGAGCAGTGTTGATTTACCGGCATTGGTTTCGCCAATCAGAGCTATAGGCAAGCCTCGTTTGAGTGCATTGCCTAAGCGGAACGATTGGCTAAGGCGGGTGATGCGCTGACGGATGTGGGTGGCAAGTTCGAGCAGTTCGGTGCGAGGTGCAAACTCCAGGTCTTCGTGGTCCGAAAAGTCAAGTTCAAGTTCCATGAGCGAGGTTAGATGCAGCAGTTTGTCGCGCAGGCCACGCAGTTCGTTGCTAAATCCTCCGCGCAGTTGCTGTATGGCCATACGGTGGTTAGCGGCAGTGCTCGATGCTATCAGGTCGGCCACGGCTTCGGCCTGGCTCAAGTCCATTTTTCCGTTCAGAAAGGCCCGCTGTGTGTATTCGCCCGGTCGTGCCAGGGTACATCCCTGCTCAATAAGCAGTTGCACCACGCGGCTCAGAATGTAGTGCGAGCCGTGGCATGAAATTTCGACGCTGTCCTCGCCGGTATATGAGTGCGGGGCACGAAACAGGCTGACTAGAACCTCGTCGACCACCTCGCGGGTGTGAGGGTCGGTGATGCGGCCAAAGCTCAGTGTGCCGCCCGCCTTTTGCTCCAGTTGTTGCGAGCCGGCAGGTTCAAAAATGTGTTGGGCTATGCGGATGGCTTCGGGGCCCGAAACCCTTACAATGCCAATGGCCCCTCCGGCTGGAGTGGCTATGGCGCAGATGGTGGTATGCTGAGTCATGTAATGTTTTTTGAGTTGAGTGGATGCCGCAGTTTCGACACGTGGCTTACAAAGTTAAGGCTTTCTCGTTGTTTGCAAAAACTTTGGGTTGCTTTAATGTGGCCGGCTTCTGTATTTTGAGTGCTTGGGCTATGTAGCATCTGGTGGCAGGCAGCCTGCTTGTTGCAAAGTTAAGCGGAATGTGCATTTTGTGTTTTGTAAGCAAAAAGAAGCACTTATTGGCTACAGCTAAATAAATATAAACTTTTGCAACTTTCGTGGAGGGTATGCGTCGGGGTGTGTGCAGCCTTCGTTAATCGTCTGCGGGGCGGTGGAGCCAACGGATGGAGCGACCGAAAATTCTAAAGGAGCGACCGAAAATCCTAAAGCCGCGACCGGATTTTCCAGAGGCGCTTTCGTATTTTGTTTATTTTCTCTGCAAAAATGGCATTTTATATCTCAAAATTGGTTTTTAGGTGAATAAAAAGAGGGGCTGACTTGCACTGCGCAAGTCAGCCCCTTCTTAGCTAACGCAAAGATACAAAATATTGAAATGAAAAGCAAATCGAACATCCTAATTCGAGGATGTGATTTTTGAGCATGACCTTACAGTTGAGTTAATAATAGTAAAGTGCAAGCATTCCCGTTTCCTTGTAAAATGGACGGAGGCCTTGGTTCAGTCCTCCGTCCGGACTGGAAATAGATTAAGGTAGAATAAATTAGGTAGAGATATGTTTTGTGGCGAAGGGCCGCTGGCGTATAGTCCCCACGGTTGGTGTGCCGTTGTGGCATAAGTTGTGAGCCTGCATGCTGCGCGGTGTAGCCTGACGTATGCGTTATGGAGCGGCCTTTCGGTCTTTATTCAACAATTACCTTCACGGCATTACCCTGTCCAATGATTTTGACCATGTAGATGCCCTTGTGCGTAAAGTTGTAGGGCAATAGGGTAGCCTCGCCGCCCGGTACCTCAGTGCGGTAAACAACGCGTCCGTTCAGGTCGTAAATGCAGAGTTGTGCAGCCTCGGCAAGAGCCGGCACTTCGATGCAGACAGGACCCTTTGTCAGTGTGGGGTTCACCTTCAGTTCGGCGGCAGCAGCCGTAGTTCCGTTCACTGCATTGGCCACTACGCGCGGCAGTTTAATGCTCAGGTCAAGGTCGTTGGTTACGTTGGCCCGGTCGGTTTCGTTGTGTGTAATGTTGCCCAGCAAGCTGCCTAGGATGGGGTTGATAATGGGGTCAATTTTTTTGTGTACAATGGGTTTGGCAATGGCGCTGACCAGCGGACCGGTTAGTTTTTCAACCAGTTTGTCAATGCCGTTTGTCACTAGTTTTTGGCGTAAGGCATCGACCGCCTTTTTATCTTCGTTACTTTCGGAGAAGGTGAGGTAGGCCTTGATTGCATCTTCGCCCAGGCACTCCATGAGCATGTCCGTGAGTTTTTCGGGCGAGTCGGGAAATTTGATCATGCTGCCCAGGCTTCCTAAATTTTCGTCAACAACCTTCTGTATGATGTCCCAGTAGTCGCTAATCAGTCCGCCCACCATAGGCTCCAGTCCGTCCACCAGTTTTTGCTGTGCATAAGCTCCGAAGTCGGCCTGTAGTTTACCATTCAGTTCTACACTTTTCAGCAGTTTGCCTTGCAAGTCCATCACCGTGTTGTCATCGTTTAGGCGTACCAGTCTGAAGGGGCAGGGGTAGGTAACGGTCGATCCGGTCGAGATGTCGTAGATAGAGTCGGTTTTGGTTTCGTTATAGTCTTTGGCAATGTCCTGAATGTGGAAGTGCCCCGTAAATACGGTGTGAACGCCAGCGTTCATCAGTGTTTCGCGCACTTTTGCCGCATCGTCTACCACATAGGGCGAGGCAATGGAAGCCTGTCCGTTAAAGTGCTCCACCAGGTTGTGGTGCATGAGTGCCAGCACCTGTTTTCCGTTGTCGCGTGCCTGTTGTGCCTGCTTTTCAATCCACTCCAGAGTTTCGGGTTTGATGCGTCCCGAAGTGACACATACATCCTTTTCGGCTCCTTGCGAAACAAAGGTATTTTCGTCGTATTTGCAGGCGTCAATACCAATTACAACAACATCCTTGAGCGCCTTGATGGCGTACGAGAGTGATTGCGGGTCGCGTTGAGCCTTGCTGCCGTATCCAAAGTCGCTGTAAATTTCGGCAAACTCCTCATCGCTCACCGTTTCGGCATAGCGTGTCTGGTCACCGTCGAACACATAGGCGTGCGGATTGTTTACATCGTGGTTGCCCGGAACGACGAGTGTTTGTATGCCCGCTTTTTTAAGTCGTTGCAGTTGCTCGGCCACCAACTGGTGACTGAGTTTTTCGCCATCTTTGGTCAGGTCGCCCGGAATGAGCACCAATTCGGGTTTTCGGGCCAGAATGGTGTCAATCATGGTATAGTAAATGTCTTTACTTTCGGCCAGGAGTTTGCGGTCTGAAGCCAGGTATTTGTCGAAGGCGCTACCTTCCTTAATCAGCAGTTCCGGACTCATTACGTGTATGTCGCTCATCACCAGCACATCCTTAGGTCCGTCGGCCCATGTCTTGGCGCTCACGCTGAACAAAAGCTGCGCAGCTACATCTTGTCCTTTGGCATCGGTGCAGTGCACGGTGTAGTCGCCCTCTTCGAGTTCAGTTCCCAGACTGAAGGTTCCGCTGTCAGCAGCGTTTTTATCGAGTGTCAGCATCTGCTTGAGCGGCACTCGTGCCTCGTTTTTATAGATGCTGATGGTTGCTCCGGCCGGCAGTTTGGAGTAGTTGATGTCAACAGTTTGTCCTGCCTCAAAGTTTGTGTTCGTTACGCTGAGTGCGGCCTCGTGTTCCTGTTGCAGGTAAACTCCCGTAAGCGCCTGTGCAGTACAGTTCATCGCTTTAGCACGGTGAGAGGCCGGCAGCGGGTGCACATTTCCGGCAGTAAGGGGTTGGAATACATTCAGCGAAAGTGTACAAGCTGCAGCGCTGAGCAATAGTTTGGTAGTCATGGGGTAAAGCTTTTTATTCATGTATTTGTGTGCTTTAGACGGTGCAAAATTACCAATCGTGCGTTACGGAGTGCCGACAATAGCATGACGTTTTTGTGGCTAAATTGTGTAGCAATTGTCACAACACCAGCGCCCCGTAGCACCTTTTGCCCCGGGGCAAAAGGTAGGGTGAGCCGAGCCTTAAACAAATTAAGCCAGACGTTGTGCAATGCAGTATTGCAGCAGAAGTACAAGAGGTGTGCCTACGCGCGCGATGTATATATATAGCAAGCGCCGGAAAGTTTAGTCGATAAAACCTCTTTCACGCGTAGTCATACGCTCAGCCTCAAGTGTGAGGCTTACAACCAACCGTCGAAAAGTTGGCCTAAAAAGGAATTTGGTGTTAAAGTATATTTAATAGAGGTAGTCAATAAATAATTTACTATCTTTGCAGCGCAAATTAGAGAGGCAAAAGCTTTTCTAATGGTGAGATTACACTACCTCGGCAATTCCGCATCACTTTATGTGTTGTTGAAAGTAGTGGGACGGCTCTTCTCTCCTTAACTTACATATTCTACGTCCCGTCTGTAGTATCATTTGGTAAATATACCCGATGCTCTTTGAGCGAGTTGGGCTTAAAAAGGTGCGAAATGATCTTCAGACCTTCAGATTTGAATTTTAGCTATTACTATAATCGGTTGTTTCGGTCCGCAAGACCGGAACAGCCCTTTTTGTGTTTCTTTTTTTCGAGTACGAATGGCTCCAGGTTTGGGTGTGCCGTTTATCCTCCTTCTTAAAACTATTTTCAATTTTTCTCATATGCTTTGAAAGACGTTGGTGGACAAGTGTCCGCTGCACAAATCAACGAACAGACTCGGATTAGCCTCGCAGACTTATATAGTATCCTATGGAAGGTCTGTTTGTATGGTAAGTTTTGTGTCAGTCCGTTCAAAGCAATTTATACCTTGGTGCCCTGGTGCTGTTGTGCAGCCGATGGGCATCAAGTTTTTTTGAGTATCTTCGACCATTGTTAGCTTGCGCCGGTGAACCCCAATGTTGCATCATTTAAATAATATAGGATGCGGTTCGGAAATACCAATCCATGAAAGCAAGCTTTCGTCTTGTTATTTCGCTCACCTTTCACTATATTTGAATAATATAGGATGCGGTTCGGAAATACCAATCCTTGAAAGCAAGCTTTCGTCTTGTTATTTCGCTCACCTTTCACTATATTTGAATAATATAGGATGCGGTTCGGAAATACCAATCCTTGAAAGCAAGCTTTCGTCTTGTTATTTCGCTCACCTTTCACTATATTTGCCCAACTCCGGCAATGCGCTCGCCTTTTGCCGGTTTTGCACCGTTCGAACATATCCATACCTCCATGAAGATAATAGCAACCAGCGACTGGCATCTTGGACACCAACTTTATAACTACCAGCGCGAAGCCGAGCAGCACAGTATGCTTAACCAACTGTCCGAATACGTCAGGGAACATCGGCCCGATGCCCTGCTCATTGCAGGCGATGTTTACGACACGATTCAGCCGTCGGCTGCCGTACAAACCCTTTTTGCCAATGCGCTGGTCCAGATTCACGAGGCCCACCCGGCAATGGTCATTGTGTGTATAGCCGGCAATCACGACAGCGGTAGCCGCCACATGATATTCAGTACCCCCTGGAAGGCTCTGAATGTGCACATGATAGGAACGATAGCCAAGGACAGCCCTCTTGACGACTATGTGGTAAAAATTCCGGGCAAAGGCTACATTGCAGCCATCCCCTTTGCAGCCGACCGCTTTATGCCCGACAACGTGTTTGAGAAGGTAGCGCAGTTCGTTGGCAGCCAGAATGCCAGCGAGCAGTTGCCCGTGGTACTGATGGCTCACCTGGCTATTAAAGGGAGTAACTACCAGGGGCACGAACTATCGACCGACAGTGTGATAGGCGGACTCGACTGCCAGGATGCTGCCGTATTTGGCAACGGGTACGACTATGTGGCCTTAGGCCATATTCATAAAAACCAGTCGGTTCATCCCGACCGGCACATTTGGTACAGCGGAACCCCAATACCCGTGAGCTTTGATGAAGTTTATCCTGGCAACAAGCATGGGGTGATGCTGATGGAGTGTAACCAACATGGTGGCGAGGTGCATGCACGCCTGCTCCCTATCCGTAACATCAGACCGCTGGTAAACATTCCCGCCAACGGCTATGCCTCGTGGCAGGAGGTGAAACATGAGTTTGAGCATTTTCCGGACGACCTTGAGGCCTACATCCGGTTGAATGTTGAAGTAGACGAGCATCTGCCGGCAGGCATTAACGACGAGGCAGCCGCCATTGCAAAAGGCAAAGCTTGCCATTTTTGCCTGATCAACTCGCGCCGCAAGGCATTGGCCGAAACCGGCAATGCAGCACGTACATATACCACCTCCGAACTTAAGGCCCTCGACCCCGTCGACGTGGCGCAGATGTGGGTAGAATCAAAGCAAATGGTTTTTGACGATACCATGAAAGCCGTGCTCAACGAGGTTAAGCAGTATATACAGTTACACCCAGACGAAGCAACCGAAGCATGAAAATCAAGACATTGCACCTTTACAACATTGCCTCTATCGAAAACGAGACTATCGATTTTACACAGCCGCCCCTAAGCAATAGCGATGTGTTCCTGATAACAGGCAAAACCGGTGCGGGCAAAACCACCTTGCTCGATGCCATCTGCCTGGCCCTTTACCGCACCACGCCCCGCTTGAGCCAGTGTGTAACTACCAAAGTCGAAACCAACAGCGACAACCTGGCCCTCGACGATCCCCGCCAGCTCATGCGCCGCAACACCGGCGAAGCCTTCGTAAAACTGAGTTTCGAGGGGGTCGACGGACATAATTATGAGGCCGAATGGCACGTGCAGCGCGGCACGAAAAAGAAGGTGAGTGTAGCCCTCAGTCCTGCCACCTGGCAACTTAAAGACCTTACAAACGGAAAGGTTTATACCGCCCGGGGCGAAAAAGACGCCGAGGTGAGACAAGCCATGCTGCAAGCCGTGGGGCTGGAGTTCAACCAGTTTTGTCGTACAACGATGCTTGCCCAGGGCGAGTTTACCAAATTTCTAAAGAGCCGTGAGAATGAGAAGGTCGAGATACTCGAAAAAATTACCCGCTTTTCGGCCTATACCCGCATTGGCAAGCGCGTGTTTGCCGTAACAGCCGAAAAGAAAAAGGCCTGGGAAGATATTTGCGAAAAAGCTGCCGACACCGGACTGACACCGGATGAAGTTGCACAACTCAAATTGGACATACACAACCTTAGCGCCTTGATTGTGCAGCAACAACACGAAAAAGCAGCGGTCAACGCCCGGAAACAATGGGTTGACAACCAGCAGCGACTTGTGGCCGAACAAGCAAACTTGCAGGCCGAGTGGACCGCAGCGCAGGTCCGTGCCGCAAGCGATGATTGTCGTGCCAAGCAAAAGGATGTGAACGAGTGGCACGAAACAGCCGATGTACGCCACTGGCTGGGCAATGTGGCGCAAGGCAACCTTGACCTGCAGGTGCTCAAGGAAGGCCAGCAAGCCTTAGTCAAGGAATACCGGTTGCTGCTCGGAGGCATTGCTTACGAACAGGCCGAACAGCAAAAAGTAGAGTTGCTCATAGGTCAGACCCGCCAGTATCTTGCAGCAAACGAAGCCCGAAAGGCACTCTACGATAATGCCCAAGCCATTCTTGCCCATTTGCAAACGGTGGTCAATTGCCAGCAGCAAATGAATAGCGCACAAGTGGCTTGTGCCCAAAACCGGCAGCAACTGCAACAGCAGTTAATGCCTGCCCTACAGGCCGCAACCCAAAGTATGGCCGAAATGCAGCGTAAGGTAGAGTTGGCCAAACAAAGCATTGCCACCAGGCAGAACGCGCTGGAACAGCTTGGATTGCCCACTCTGCGCGGACAGAAGCAGCAGATGCTCGAACTCGTAAGGTTTATCGATTTGGCCAAAAGGTCGGTCAACGACCTGCATAGCGCCCGCCAACAACAAGCGCGTAAAGCTACCGAACTGGCAGAAAAGGCCGACGAACTTAAGGACCGGCAACACCTGTTGCAGTGCGAGATGCCCAAAGTGGCTGCAGCCGAGAGCACAATGAATACGTGTAAGGCCGCCCTCGACAAACTCAAAACAACCATCGACCAATGGACCAAGCAGTTGCGGGCAAATTTGCGTCAGGGCGATGTGTGTCCTGTTTGCCGACAGCCCATTGAGCATGATTTACCTCACGAAGACCTGCTCGAAACCCTTTGCCTTCAGGCACAGAAAGATTACGATGAGGCTGCACAAACCTACGCAGCCCAGCTCAGACAGTACCAGCAGCTTGAGGCCGACGTCAAGGCTTCGGCAGTGTTGCTTCAACGCGAAACCGAAGCGCACCGAACAGATACGACAGTGGCCCGTGCCCAACAGCAGGCCCTTGACGATTATGCCCGGTGCAACTTGGGCGAACTTGCTGCCGATGCCCTCGAACAACTCGACCGAAAACATGCAGCGTGCAAAGCCACCTTGTTGCAATTGTCGGAAAGCATAGCAGCTGGCGAAGAGCGCGAAAAAGATGTGCTCGAAGCCCGAAAGGCGCTCGAACAATTGGAAAACGAAATGCTGCGTACGCTTCAGCCTGCCTACGAGCGCTGCAAGAGTAAGGCAGATGCCTGTGAGCGTACCATCGACCAACTTGAGGCTACCTGCCACACGTTGCAGCAGCAGTACACGCATGCACATACCGAGATAGCCCGTTTTGTTCCCGATGAGGTTTGGACTTCGGCCCCCGAAGCCTATGCTCAATCCCTCAGACTGCAGGCTGCGCAATTCAAACAGCAGGTGGAACAACTCCAGCAACTCGAAAACCGCCGGCAAATACTCAAAGTAACGCTCAGCAGTGCCATCGATGCCCAGCGAGCCATAGCTGCAGTCGAACCCTATGCTCAAGAGCAGCAGAGTGGCGAGCCGTGCCAAGTTGAATATCTGGCACAAGCCCTCCAGAAACTGGCTGGTAAAATAAACTCGAATGCAGCGTTGACGGCCGAGAAACAGCAAAGCATTGTTGAACTGCAGCGTAGCATTAACGAATTCTTGCTGACCCATCAGCACCTTAGCCGTGAGCGGGTGGAACAGCTGTATGTGCTTGAAGCAGGGGTGGTAGAACAATACCAGGCCGAATGTCAGGCCATTCAAAAGCAGTTGCAGGAAAAGCAAGCCTTGCTCGACGATGTGGGTAAACGCCTGGCCGCGCACCGCAGCCTGGCTGCACAGTTGGTGCTGACCGATGCCGATACGGCTGAGAGCCTGACTGAACAGTTGGCTGGCATTGAGCGCCAAATGGGGCAGAACAACCAGCTGTTAGGTGTGAAAAAGCAGGAACTGGAGAGCGATTGCAAAAAGAAAGAGAGTCTGGCTCAACTGTTGGAACAGGCCCGGCAAGCTGAGGCCGAATATAACCGCTGGAACCGGGTGAACAGTTTGATAGGTGATAAAGAAGGCAAGAAGTTTCAGAAAATTGCACAAAGCTACCTATTGGGCAGTTTGCTGCATGCAGCCAATGTTTATTTGCAACGCCTGGCTCCGCGCTACACCCTGCGTGCCGTGCCCGGCACCCTGTTTATTATGCTCGAGGATGCCTATCAGGGCTTTGCAACCCGCGGTAGCGACTCGCTGAGTGGTGGCGAAAGCTTTTTGGTTTCGTTGGCCCTGGCACTAGCCCTGGCCGATATGGGCGAAGGGCTGTCGGTCGATACGCTGTTTATCGACGAAGGCTTTGGTACCTTGAGCGGGCAGCCGTTGGTCAATGCCATCAATACTCTGCGTACGTTGCACCAGCAGCATGGCAGGCACGTAGGCGTAATCAGCCACATGGATGAGGTTAAAGCCAATATTCCGGTACAGATTCAGGTAAACCAGGAAGGTAACAACTCCAGCAGTACCCTTACAATAATTCCTTCGGAGTAGCAGGGCCATGCCCCGTTCCCATTCTTTTGGCTGCATGCAGTTAGCCTTGCAATTCAACCAACAGCTTGAAGTTTAAAACTGAAGCCGTGCCCAGCAGCCAATCCTGATAGAAAGTTATCAAGAAAGAGGTTTTTGCGAGTAAGGTTACCCGGGGGGAGCATGCTGTTGAACTGCAGCAAAATGGAGAGCGCCTTCTGAAAATCCCCAAGAGCAGTTGGGGTATTCAGAAGGCGCTTTAAAGTTTATACTCCCGCATAGAGTCCGGCCGGCTGGTTGCTGCCGTTTGCCACATGTTGCCAGAGGGTGCTGATGGTGTAGATGTTGCGTTCAGAACACGCACATGTTCCAGATAAAGCCAGCCGATATGCGGTGTGTATTGTAGTTGTTTTGGCCTTTGGCTATGGCGTGCGCAGTAAAGTCGTAGCTTCGGCCCACATAGGTCAGAAAGAAGTGCAGGTTGCTCTTCATGGGGTAGAACTCAATGCCGGCCAGGTATCCCCATGAGGTGCGGTACTTGCCTTTAGGAGCATGTTCGGAGCATTTGTCGACCGATGCCGTTTCGTACATGCCTTTGGCAAAGACCTGCCATTTAGGAAGAAAGCGGTATTTGCACTGGGCAACCAGGGCCAGGTAGCTCACATTGGTGGTGTTGTAGCCTTGCGGGCGTCCCACAATGTTAGAGATGATGCCGGTGCGGTCAATACCCTCTTTTGAGTACATGAAGTCGAAAAAGGCATTCCATTTGTTCAGGCAGAGTTCGTTACCCAGCGCGTAGTAATACATCAGATGCCCTTTGGTCTCGCTCAGAATGGCAGCCGAGTAGCGCGTTTTGAACACATCGTAAAAGTTTCCATTCCAGTTAATGTTGTAAACGAGCGGCAGTTTGGTATCTTTCAGTTCGGGCAGTTCGCCCTGTTCGTTGGGTGTGACGCCGTAAGTTTGGTTGAACGAGGCATTGCGGTTGTTCAGAATCTGCAAGTTAATTTGGTGGTTAGGTGTGATATCATAGCCAAAGTTCACACCCGTCATGAAGCATTCCATATTCTGCTCCATGTCGCATAGTTCGTAAATTTCGATAGGGTTTTGGTCAAACTCGATGCCTCCGTAGGTAGCCGACTGCTTACCCAGTTTGAGGTTGGCCCGCTTGTTAAGTTGGATGCCGATACTTGCGCAGTCGATGGTAGAAGGCAGATTGTCGGCGCGGTTGTTACGGTCGTTCGATCCGGCCAGGCGTTGGCGGTAGTGATAAGATAGCCAGTTCGTCAGGTTGCCTTTAGCCTCGACACGGAGTTCGTCCATCAAGAATTTACCCTCTCGAAACCCCTTGTTGAAGTGTGCATTGAAACTGCCCCTTGTGTGGAGGTAAAGGTTGAATTTGTCCGTCTTTTTTTGGATATTGGTAACCGTTTCGAAGAGCGAGGCATCTGGCGAGAATTTCTCGTTCTTCAGGCTGTCGTTTGCCAGACCACTTCCCGTTCCGAGAACGAAAAGAAGTGTCATAACGCTAATATTTCGCAGAGTTATGGCTTTCATAAAAGTATTAGATGTTTTTCAAGATGCAAATATAGGCTTTTATTCTGTGATTTTGCTGCAAAGTGCGTTCTTCTTTCATGTGTTTCGTGCGAAGGACGGGCCCCCTCGGAGTTGTCAGGCAGCGCAGGGCATTGCCCGGAGTTTTTGGGCAATTCCGGAAGTAGGTGTTGAGGCCGTGGTATAGCAACTCAGAACCCCGAAAATAGCAAGCGGAGCATAACCTTTAAGGCAGTTATGCTCCGCTTGGGTTTAGTACATCTGCAAGTTTTGTTTTACGTATTCAATGGTAGCCTCCTTCAGTCCTTTGGCCTCTACAATTTCAATGTATGGGGCATGGCTCAGATAGAACATCATGATGGGGTTGATGTTGTAGGTAAAGGTGTTGAGCATCCAGGTATTTCCCGTTAATTGTTTGATGTAGGGTGTGATGCCTGGAAAGTACTCTTCGATGGCATTTTTGGCTTGTAATTTGAGTTTGAGTTTAATGGTGATTTTTTGGTCGCCCGACATGTGGAAGGGGTCGATGTTGAGCATTTTGTGTTTGCTCTTAAATTCCCAGGGTTCGTCGAGCATTACAATTTTGTCGGCTCTCGAAATACGGAATATTTTAATCATGTCCGTCTCCGGTTCGTAGCAGTGAATATATTCGTTGTCGTCAATATGGAACGCCTCGACCACACGGTTCTTGATGGTACCGCTGCTCGATGAGCAGTAGCCCATGAGCCTTGCTTTGTGTTCCTTTTGGATGGCATCCTGCAGAATGATGGTTTTGTCGTCGGTTTTGCGTAAGTTTTCAAGCCTGCGTCTGCGAATGTCCTCGATTGTTGATTGGTCGGTAATGGGTGCCGAAGCATTGTTTTTGCGCAAGTAGGTAGTGCTGTCTTTGAGGTAGACAATATCGTAGGGGTAGGGTTCGATTACGATACTCACCACGTTGTGTTCGCTAATGGGTTTAAGCGTAACATACTTCCAGTACGTTTCGCCAAACCACTCTTCGCCCATTTTACTGATGTACAGCATGTAGGCATCGAGCGTGGGTGCAAGGTTATGCTTCTTTGAAATATATTCCAGGTCGGCCTTTACGCCCAAGGGAATGCCCTTGTCGTTGACTCCCAGGTAGAGCACGCCACCGCGATTGTTCATCATGGCGCAAATGCCTCTGAAGATGTTGTAGAATTGGCGTTGCTCTTTTGCATTGTTAGGTGCTTCGAAGAAGGATGATTTAAATTCCTTCATGTCGTCCTCCTCGCCAAATATGCCCTCAAACTCGTTGGAGAGTTCCAGGGTTGAGTCGCCCTCAATAACTACCGATAGCTGGTTGAGAATTTGCTTTTTAATGCCGCGCAGCGTTTTGCTGTCCAAAAGGTCGACAAGTCGGTTGTACGATTGTATGAGTGAGGCCGTTTTGCTGAGTGTTTCGTTGTCGCCTTCGATATACGGATCGAGTGTGCTGCTGGTGGCATCGTAGTCTTTGGCAAAGCATGAAAGAATTTTCAGAATGTCGGCTCCATTGGTCACCGTTTCTTCGTCCTTCAAGTCCTCGGGAGTGTCGATGGCAATAACTGTTTTTCCCTCGTTGGTATCGGCTTTGGCAAAGCGGATGAGTGTTTTGAGATATTTGGCAATATACAGGCAATAGCTGTTGTCGTTGGGGCAGTCAATCAATGTGCACAGAATGCGCATGGAACTGAGAATGCGGTAGCGTAGCAAGGGGTTGACTTCGCGGCTTTGCAGCAAGTTTAGCGTATAGCAGAATTCCTTGATGAAGGCAGGCTCGATAGGTTCACCGGATTTAGGAATCTCTTTTAGTTGGATGTAGCTGATGCTCTCAATAAAGTCGTGTAGCCTTGAGGCACATACCTCGTCACGTTCAATATTTACGGTTTCGTCAACATCAAAGTCGCAAATCTGTCCGTACAGGCAGCCTCTGAACTGCCCCTCGCCAAAACCGGTAATTTCGACACCGGCGTAACGGCGGCATTCATCGAGTTGCACGTTTTCCTCCTCGCTCAAGTCAACAAAGACCAGGTAACCCATATTGGTCCAGAACTCCCTGTAAGTCAGGTAGTCGTCAGCAGCCCTTCGGTTGCGTGCATCGAAGCTGTCGTTTATCGAAACGTTGTCGTAAATATAGTCTATCAGCAGGTTCGTTATGCTGAACGAGTTGTTGTAGGTGTTGATGTTGGCGTTAAAGCGGTCGCCTGTTTTGAGCACCTTAGCCCAACTTTCAATGGGATATACCTTCGAGAATATTTTAAGATTCTGCTCGAATACCAAGTAGCCTTCTACCGGACTATAGCTCGGGTCGATTGTTTTGAGTTTAATATATTGCGTTGAAACCTCCATGACCTCAACCGGAACATAGTCGCCATCGGCATATTCCTGCAGACGTTTGCCGGCTTGTGCAGACTTAAACGAGAGCATCTCTTGCAACAAGTCGTTGACATATTGTTCGATGGCTTCGACATCGTCTCTGAGCGATTCTTTAATCATTAAGTTCTTGTCGGCACTTATTGTCAGTCCATATTCCGGAAGCAGGGCCGTTTCGCAGCAGTTGTTGGGCACAAATTGTGAGTTGTAGAGTTGTTTTTGATAATTGGCCAGTTGTAATTTACCGTTTTGTATAGTCAAGCGCCCGTTACCCTCGTAGTAAGAGTCGGTTTGAGTAGTGAATGCGATTTTCAAAAAGTTCAGGAGAAACAAATCGAGCGAAAAGTTGATCAGGTCGTTCCATGAAAAAGTTAGCACAGCCGGTGGTTCGTGTGTAGTTAGTTTCATGGCCATATCAATCAGTTCGGGCACACTTCTGTAGGCATACGTACGGCTGTTGAGTGTAGAGAGCGTGCTTTGTTGCGACAAGTAAATCAAACTGTTTATCAGAGTTAGTAAAACCTGTTTGCGTTCTTGCTTATTGGCATTGTTAATGGCAAGCAGCCAGGCTCCACATAGTCTGATATTAAACTTCAGTACTTCGGGGCTTTTGTTCTGTCGGTAGATAGGAGTTTCGGTACGTTGCTGCAGCAGGAGTGCAACACGCTCCTTTAAAAGGCGAATCGACTCTGTATACAAGGCATCAGACAGCGTATTCGAAGTTTTCAGATAGTTTAAAAACCCTTCAAAATATTCGTCAATGTGTGTAGGTTTGGGCTTGAGCCATATCTGACTGTTTTCCATAGCAGTAAGTAGTTATTGAATATAAACAGTTGTGCCGGTTTCCATCTCTTTCTGCAACTGCAGGTATTGTCCGGCCTTTATGAAGTGTGTGATAAATAGGGTGGGGCGGCAGTGCAATGGGTTTGATTTCTTAAAAAACAAAAGCCTTAACATCAAAATGAGGCGTGTTATGTAAAGGCTTTTGTTTTAAACTTACACCTCAAAGCACTCCAGGTCGTTTGGAACGAGGATGGTTCCGGCAAAGGCAGTAGCAGCTTCGGCAGCATAGGTGGCCTTGCGCGTGAGGAGGGTGTGGTCTTCGGTATGGTACATCACCAGATTTCGCACCCCCAGCAAAGCAGCATTTTTGCCGGCATCGAGTGCCGTGCTGTGGTTCTTTTCGTAAGGTTTGTAAATTTCGCGGTCGGCATACAGGCAAAAGGCCTCGTGCATCAGCCAGTCGGCTCCAGTGGCATAAGCCTCGACCGTTGGGTTGTAGGGCTCGTCGCCCAAACAAACCAGGCGCAGGCCATTGGGCAGGATGGCGCTGAAGCCAAACTGCTTTTCCTTAGGGCTGTGCAAGTCGAAGCAGGTGAGCTTCATACCGGCAGCCAGTAGTTGGTCGCCGTCGTTGAGTGTGTGCAGCACAACGGCATTGCCCAGGTGTTTGAGGTCTTTGGCCTTGAGTGTCAGGCGGCAGATGGTTTCGATTACCTGCACCACCTTGTCGTGTCCGTAGATGTGGAACTGTCCTTGATACTTGCCGCTATTCATAAGCATCATTACCTTGCGGATGACCCAAATGGTACCAAGAATATGGTCGGTGTGGGCATGTGTAACAAACATGTCGTGAATGCGGTTAAGTTCGATGTTTGCTTTTTCGAGTTGAGCCAGAATGCCGTTTCCGCCACCGGCATCAACGAGTAGCAGGCCCTGTGCAGTTTCGATGGTAAAGCATGTGTTGTAGCAGCGGGTCACAAAGGCATCGCCCGTGCCCAGCATGGTAATTTTAGCCATATGCAGCAGATTGTAGGGGAGTATGTTAAGAGTGTAAATATCAGCTTAGAGTAGTAGCCGTTGGCACAGGGTTGGCATTGGCAGGCGTGGTGCGGGCTTCCCACTGGTTGAGTGCTTGCTCCATGGCCTCGCGTCCGGCACGCACAATGCGTTCGGCATGATCAAAGTCGAACACACTGAAGCGATTCATCGGAATGTTCACGGCAATGTCGGGCGGTGTGATTTTTTGTGACAGCACAGTGTTGCGCTGAATCAGCATGGTAACGGCAGCGGTCAGCAGTGTGAGGTAATTACTGTCTACCCCATCGGGTGTAAGCGGTTTGATCAGGTTGTCGAGCGAGAGCAAACGTGGGTGTCGCTGTATGCGAGCCTGCTGGCGCAGCTGTTCAACCCGTTCGCTCGCCGGTGCACTGACGTTTACCGATACGAGTAAGTCGCCCGGCTGCCTCGTTACGCGGTTGAGTGGCAATGGGTTGGCAATACCACCGTCAACCAGTACATGGCGGCCGATGCGAACCGGTTTGAAAAGCGAAGGTATGGAAATCGAAGCTCGCAGGGCGCGGTATAGGCTGCGTTTTGAGAAAACCACCTCACGTTGGGTTTCGAGGTCGGAAGCTACCGCTCTAAAGGGGATGGGCAAGTCTTCAATGCGTACATCGGGTACAATTTCGCGGAGTTTCTCCATTATTTTCTCACCCTTAACCAGATGATTCATGCCCAGCGACCAGTCAACGAGCGCCAGCACATCGCGGCGTTCCAGTTTGTAGAGCCAGTTGCACACCTCGTTGAGTTTGCCGGCGCAGTACATGCCTCCAACCAGTGCCCCCATCGAAGTGCCTGCTACCGAGGTAATGTGGTAGCCGCGAGCCTCGAGCACCTCGATGGCACCAATATGGGCATAGCCCCGTGCGCCACCGCTCGAAAGCACCAGCGCCACCTTATTCTGTGTCATTGTATCAGTGTTTTTGGCAACGAAGATACAAATTAAATTTTGTATTCATGTAGCCGGGACCTGCATTACAAGGTAGTTTTTATACCGCAAGGTCGTCGTGGCGCATGTGCGGTGGCTTAGCCAGCGAGCGCAGAAGCAGTGCATTGCCAAGTGTAATAACCCCCACACGCCCAATAAACATGAGCACAATCAAGGTAAACTTGCTGCAAAGTGTAATGTCGCCCAGAATGCCTGAAGTCAGTCCGGTAGTTGCCAATGCCGACGAAGCTTCGAAGGTAATTTTCAGCACATTGGCCGAGTCAGATTCGGCCAGTGTCATGATGTAGATGCCGCAAAACAGGATGAATGTGTAAAAGATGAAGGTAGTAATGGCTGTTTCAACACGGTAGGAGGGAATGATGTGGTTCATTAGCGATACTTCCTTTTGCCAGCCGAGTTTGCTGCGGGTGTAAGCGTAGAGTGCCGAGAGGGTGGTACTTTTAAGACCGCCGCCTGTGCCCGAAGGCGAGGCTCCGATATACATGGTAAACGACAGTATCAGCAACGATATGGGCACAATGCACCCCAAGTTGATGGTGTTAAAACCAGCGGTAGTCATGGCCGAAACACTTTGGAAAAGCGAAATCATAAAGCGTTCGCCCGGTGCATACTGTTGGATGGAGGGTTCAAAATAGTAGAGGTGAGCAGCACTCAGTAGTGAGAGTGCGCAGGTAATTTTGACAATAATGCGCGTGGTAAACGATATTTTGTGACCGCGCCTAAATAGCACCTTGGCAAGGTCGGTCATCAATATAAAACCCATGGCCCCCATGTAGCACAAAAACATGATGACCGTGTTGACATAGACGTCTGCGCGGAAGGCCATGAGATTATCGGTATAAATGCTGAATCCGGCTGTACCGAAGGCCGAAACCGTGTGAAAAACAGCTGACCACAGCGGCTGAGGCACGTTGTGAACTACGAAGTAGGGGTAAAGCAGCAGCACACCCAACAGCTCAAAGCCAAACGTAAAGCCAACAATGTTGCGCACCATGTTGGCGTGCTGCATGTTTTCGGGAAGCGAAAACTGCTGCGTAAAGAGTTTGTTTTTAGCACTGCCCAGGTGGCGCGTCAGTCCGAGCATAATGAACGATGAAAGAGTCATGTAGCCCAGACTGCCCAATTGGATAAGCAGCAGTATGACCAACTGACCAAAAAAACTATATTGGCTGGCTACATCAACTGTTGAAAGCCCGGTAGTTGAGATGGCTGAAACTGCCGTAAACAGATGGTCGGACCAAGGTATACCTTCGGCCGAAGCGAACGGCAGGGAGAGCAGAAACATACCGATAATCGAATAAGCTGCGTAGCCGACAACGAGTTGCCGTTGCGGCAGTGAAGAACGATAGCCAAAGGACAGGAAACCTTCGAGGTTGAGTTCAAGAGCCAGACGTTGCAACCAATGCTTAGTCTTTTTCATTGCAATGTTTTTGTGTTTATAGAACGTTTTTGTTTAAATGAAAAAGCAAAAGTAGGCAGAGCGCATGTGCTGATGAAATTTTGTTGTTTAAAAGATGATAAAAGCATTGAAAGCATACTTGCAGTCCGCATACCGCGCCCAGTTACACCGCAATATGGATAATTGTGGCACTTGCCGGCAGTAATACCACTCAGAGTTATGCTCAGCCGATGAAAAAAGCAGGCCTTGCACTCCCCTAAAAACGCAAACGAAGAAAAAAGCAAAATTTTTTTTCGAAACGGATGCAAGATTTTACACACCGCAGGCTTTATATAATACACGCGGGCTGTGAAGTCCCCTAAAAACGACATAGTTATCCTATTTTCAGTAAGCCGAAGCGCGGCTTAGACGGAAGCGACGTGGAACACGGAAATTACAGCAGGATTCTTGAGATCAACCAAATGCTACCAACTGCTTATTTTAAGGCCCTTAAATTCGGCCTCAGTTACTGTTCCAGCGTGCGCTTCCGTTTTTTTTTACAAATTCTGATTGTATATAGCTGTTTCTTCAATAATTCTGTTTACCTTTACCGCACCATTTAACACTACTAACAATCAAAATCTAATTTAATTATGGCCATCGAAAAAACCTTGGTACTCCTTAAGCCCTGCACTTTGCAGCGTGCATTGGTAGGCGAAATCATTAGCATCTTCGAAAAGAAAGGACTCCACATCTGTGGAATGAAGATGATGCAACTCACTGATGAACTCCTTAGCGAGCATTACGCCCATTTGAGCGCCAAGCCCTTCTTCCAGCGTGTTAAAGATTCGATGATGACAGCCCCTGTTGTTGCACTCTGCCTGGAGGGCGTTGATGCAATTGCTGCCGTACGTGCACTGGCTGGTCCGACAAACGGACGCAATGCAGCCCCTGGTACCATCCGCGGTTCGTATTGTATGAGTTTCCAGGAGAATATTGTACATGCTTCTGATTCGCCCGAAACAGCAGCCGTTGAACTCAAGCGTTTCTTCCGCGATGAGGAAATTTTGGAATGGAAGCAGTGCTATTTTGACTATCTTTATGCCAACGACGAGTTTTAAATAGGGCAAACACCGTTAGCCCGGTGCTTTGATAACCCAAACCTTTAATAATCACCGTAGAGTTATTCTCTGCGGTGATTTTTTAGGCCTTTGCAACAGCCTTTTTCCATCATATTATTTCTATTTCAAACAATGACACTCTACCTGTTCAATCCCTCGCACGACGAAGCTCTGGCAGCCGGATCGCCCTACTATTACCCATCGACCATAGCCCGCCGGTTAGAGGTGGAGTGGGGAGCCCTTCCCGCCCTATGGGCCACATCGGCCGACGCTGTGTGGTTGCCCGATGCTTTGCCTCTGCCCGAAGGTCTGGCCCCTGGCCAGGTTGATTGGCAACACGGTGTACGCTTTGTGCATCGCCGCCAGCTGACCACCGCCTTTTGGCAACAAGTAGACCGCATTGAACCCTGGGGATGGGACCCCCTTGTGCGCCATAAATTGCGAAAGGCCGGCGCCCCCGAACATCTGTTGCCCGGCGATGCACAGTTGCAACAAATAGCCACATTGAGCAGCCGCGAAACTACAGCCCGCCTGCTGCCGCAGCTGCGCCATCAGCTCCGGGCCAAGGGGGTGCACACGGTAGGCGAGTCGGTTATAGCACGGAGTGCCG
>Juniper_p1__coassemble_316_pt1 | contig 32424 bp, 25 predicted proteins | sample Juniper_p1__metabat2_high_PE_029 | metagenome-assembled genome bin Juniper_p1 | reverse complement strand
TATAAGAAGCAAAGGCTTTAGCTGATTTATTGATCAACTAAAGCCTTTTTTATATCTAGGAATATGGGGTAGATGGGATGAATACTCTATAACAATCTCATATTCATCGTATCTATAAATCGTTTAGGACAACATTGGGGAGGAATAACTTTTCGAGAAGTAAGTAAAAGCCCGAAGCATGCTTGTGGGCGGATGCTTCGGGCTTAATTCTAAAAGTGAAGAGTGAACGGGGCAGATACCCGTTCAGGAGGTGCGGTTAGCAAACCTTTTCGAGTTTCTTCATGATAGCGAACATGAAGATGGCCGATACGAGGCAGAGGCCAACGAGGATACCCCAGAGAGTCCAGAGAGGCAGACCGCCCCACAGAACGCCGATAATCGATACAAGGTAGTTACCGATGGCTGTAGCAGCAAACCATCCACCCATCATCAAACCCTTGTATTTGGGAGGAGCTACCTTCGATACAAACGAGATACCCATGGGCGAAAGGAACAATTCGGCAAACGTGAGTACGAGGTAGGTGCTAATCAGTACGTTAGGCGTTACGCGGTAGTCGCCCGAGGTGGTTGCAAGTGCATCGGGTACAGGCAGACCCATGGAGCTGACAAGCATAATCATGAAACCGGCTGCTGCAATGAACATACCGATACCGATTTTGCGCGGAGCCGAGGGTTCTTTGCCTTTGGCAGCAAGTGCACCGAAGAGGGCCATGGATACGGGAGTCAGCGCAACTACAAAGAACGGGTTGAACTGTTGGAATTTTTGCGGAAGGATTTCGATGGGAGTGTCACCCTGGCTGGTATAGTTCCAGATGAGGACTGCTAAGGCTGCCACGAGGATGAAGCCGGCTTTGCCCTTGCCTGCGCCAGTCTTCGACTGCAGCACGCCAAACAGAGCATATACGGCAAATACCAGACATACGAGGTTCAGAAGGTCGAAACCAATGCGGGTGAGGCCGGTAGCCTCAATCTGTGTGTAGTCGCGGGCAAAGAACGTCAGGGTCAGACCATTCTGGTGGAAAGCCATCCAGAAGAAGATAACTACAGCGAATACCAGGCAGAGTGCTACGATGCGCGATTTGGTTTCGGCAGGAGTGAGTTCTTCAATAGCTGCAGACTCCTTGTTGTTGGCCTGCTGCTTCACGTTTACGTCGGCATGTTTAAAGGTATTGCGACCGAGTACGTAAATCAGCATCGAGACGATGAGCGATACGCATGCTACGGCAAAACCCCAGTGGTACGACGAAGAAAGGCTTTCGATATAGTTGTTGGCAAAGTTGGTGAGCGAAGCGGCGTCCGTAGCCGAACCCTGCTCGGCTGCAAGACTGGTGAACTTAGTCAAAGCGTCGCCTGCGAGTGAGCCGTCAAGGTATTGGTGAGCCAGGTCGGGGATAGAACCATTATAGGTGAAGCCGTCCTTGCCCATGTACCACGAAGTGATTTTCTCTGCTGCGGTGGGGGCAAACATGGCACCAATGTTGATGGCCATATAGAAGATGGAGAAGGCTGAGTCGCGTTTGGAGGAATACTTGGGGTCGTCGTACAAGTTTCCGACCATTACCTGCAAGTTTCCTTTAAACAGACCCGTACCAAGGGCGATGAGGAAAAGCGAACCGAACATGGCTGCCTTGCCGATGAAATCGTTTCCTGTAGGAATGGCAAGACATACATAACCGGCAAACATCACAATAATACCGGAGGTGACCATTCGGCCGAAACCGAATTTGTCGGCAAGAATACCACCAAGCACGGGCAAGAAATAAACCAGTGCCAGGAAGCCTGCGAAAATCTGAGATGTTACTGCGGCAGTGAAGCCGAACTTTGCTTGCAGGAATAGCGTGAAGATGGCAAGCATCGTGTAGTAACCAAAGCGCTCACCGGTGTTGGCAAGTGCCAGGGCATAAAGTCCTTTAGGTTGTCCTTCGAACATAGATTAGAATAATTATAAAGTTAGTAAATAGAGATTGATTTCAGCGAATGTAGAACCCGGCGGGCGGGTGGGGAGGCCCTTTCTTAGAGGTGCGTAGGGGAAAGTTCGTCCTTCAGGAAACGTCCCGTGTGGCTGGCCTCAACGGCTGTCAGTCCTTCGGGGGGGCCTTGGTAAAGGAGTTGGCCACCGCCGCGTCCGCCTTCGGGGCCCATGTCGATGAGGTAATCGGCCACCTTGATGACATCGAGGTTGTGTTCAATGACGATAACGGTGTTGCCTCGCTCCACCAACTTTTGCAGAACATCCATGAGTACGCGGATATCCTCGAAATGGAGGCCCGTGGTGGGTTCGTCCAGAATGTACACCGTTTTGCCGGTGTCGCGCTTGGCCAGTTCGGTTGCCAGCTTCACGCGCTGGCTTTCGCCGCCCGAAAGGGTGGTGGAACTTTGGCCAAGTTTGATGTAGCCCAAGCCAACCTCCTGCAGCATCTTGATTTTATGCTGGATTTGGGGCACGTTTTCAAAGAACTCGACCGCCTGGTTGATGGTCATATCGAGCACGTCGGCAATGCTTTTGCCTTTAAAGCGTACTTCGAGTGTTTCGTGATTATAGCGTTTGCCGTGGCAAGCCTCGCAGGGCACGTACACATCGGGCAGGAAGTTCATTTCAATGGTTTTGTAGCCATTGCCTTTGCACACATCGCAACGTCCGCCTTTGACATTGAACGAGAAGCGCCCCGGTTTATAGCCTCTGATTTTGGCTTCGGGCAGATTGACGTAGAGTGCCCGTATGTCGGAAAAAACACCTGTGTAAGTAGCAGGGTTTGAACGGAGAGTACGTCCGAGCGGACTTTGGTCTACGGCTACAACCTTGTCGATAAGTTCAAGGCCTTCGAGTTTGTCGTAGGCTAAAGGTTCGCGTAAGGATCGGTAGAAGTGTTGCGAGAGAATGGGTTGCAGGGTGTCGTTAATGAGTGTCGACTTGCCGCTGCCCGAAACACCAGTTACGCAGATGAGTGTGCCTAATGGGAACTCAACCGTTACGTTGCGCAGGTTGTTGCCCCGGGCACCGCACAGGCGGAGCATGCCCCCGTTACCCGGACGGCGGTGTGCGGGAATTTCGATGCAGCGTTGCCCGTTCAGGTATTGCGAGGTGAGGGTTTGGTTGGCTAACATTTGTTGGGGGGTACCGGCAAATACCACTTCGCCGCCCAGCCGGCCGGCGCGTGGACCCATATCGACAATGTAGTCGGCCGCCAGCATCATGTCTTTGTCGTGTTCTACAACCACAACTGTGTTGCCCAGGTCGCGCAGGTTTTTGAGCGAGTTGATAAGGCGCACATTGTCGCGCTGGTGGAGGCCGATGCTTGGTTCGTCAAGGATGTAAAGCACATTGACCAGCTGCGAACCTATCTGTGTGGCCAGGCGGATGCGTTGGCTCTCGCCGCCTGAGAGGGTGGTTGACGTACGCGCCAGTGAGAGGTAGTCGAGTCCGACATCTAGCAGGAACTTGAGGCGGCTGAGCAACTCCTTTAATATTTCGTGGGCTATAGCCCGTTGCTTCTCCTCGAGAGATGGCTCTACTCCGCTCAGAAACTCGTAAAGTTCAGCGATGTCCATGTTCGAGAGTTCGGCAATGTTTTTGCCGGCAAAGCGGTACGATAGTGCCTCGCGGTTAAGGCGTGCGCCGTGGCATGCGGGGCAGACTTCGGTTTTCGAGAATTGTTCGGCCCAACGTTGGGCAGTAGCAGTCATTTCGGTATCGGCCATTTGGCTGATGTACTTTACTAATCCGTCAAAGTCTACATAATAGTCATCGGTGGTATGCGAAACAGCTGCGGGAATGCGCAGGCGGTCGGCCTTGCCGTTGAAGATTTCGTCGAGCGCCTCTTCGGGAATGTCGCAGATGGGAGTTTTGAGGTCGCATCCGTAGGGTTCGAGTATTGCTTGCAGTTCCCAAAAGATAAGCGCGTTGCGGTATTTTCCTAAAGGGGCCAATCCGCCTTCTTTGATGGAGAGTTGCGGAGTGGGAATCACCTTTTCTTTGTCGATAACGCTTACAAACCCCAGTCCTTTGCACTTGGGGCAGGCCCCTTGTGTTGAGTTGAACGAGAAATTGTGGGGTGCAGGCTCGCGATACGAAAGTCCGCTCGTGGGGCACATGAGTTGTTTGGAATAGAAGCGGCAACTTTGATCCGATGCGTCAAGAATCATCATCAGGCCACCGCCCTGGTGTAGGGTTTGTGCCACGCTTTTGCGCAGTCGTTCGCCATCCTTGGACTGTACGGCCAGTTTGTCTACAACCACTTCGATGTCGTGATTCTTGTAACGATCCAGCTTCATTCCGCCCACGGCCTCACGCAGTTCGCCGTCAACGCGTACAGTCAGAAAACCTTTGCGGCGCACCGACTCAAAGAGTTCCTTGTAGTGTCCCTTGCGTGCTTTGACTAAAGGTGCGAGCAGGTAAACCCGGTGTCCTTCGTAGTGATTGAGAATGAGTTCAACAATCTGCTCTTCGGTGTATTTAACCATCTTTTCGCCCGTGGCGTACGAGTAGGCCTCACCGGCGCGTGCAAAGAGCAGACGCAGAAAATCGTAGATTTCGGTTACCGTTCCTACCGTTGAGCGCGGATTTTTGTTGGTTGTTTTTTGTTCAATGCTGATGACGGGGCTGAGGCCCGTAATCTTGTCAACATCAGGGCGTTCCAGATTATCGAGAAAATTTCGGGCGTAGGCCGAAAAAGTTTCAATATAGCGGCGTTGCCCTTCGGCGTAGAGCGTATCGAAGGCCAGCGAACTTTTTCCCGATCCGCTCAGCCCTGTAATTACACTGAGGCTATAGCGTGGCAGCGTCACGTCGATGTTCTTAAGGTTGTGTACGCGTGCTCCGAGAATTTGTATCTGAGGTTTTGTCATTGTGCGTTCGCTTGTTGCTTTCGGCTATTGTGTGGCCCCCGATGTTTCGGAATAGCCACGCAGCAGGTTAATGGTTTTCTTAATATTGTAGTTGCGGCCGTCGGCCCCACGTGCTTGAATGTTTAGGTAGTAGGCACCGGGTGGTACATCCTTGCCTCCGCTTTTGCCATCCCATCCTCCGTTAAGGTCGGTCCATTCGTAGAGTTTTTTACCCCATCGGCTAAAAACCTGTGCCTTAAACGAAACGATGCTCTGGTAGCCCTCTTTGACTCTGAACACATCGTTGATACCATCACCGTTGGGCGTAAATGCATTGGGAACCTCGAGTTTCGACTCAGAGATGGTGAGTGTAAATGGTTCATCGGTTTTAAATTCGATGGTATCGCGCCCTTGTACAAAGCTGATGAGCAGTTCGACAGTGAAAGCCCCCGATTGCTTAAAAGTAAACTCCGTATTTTCATCGTTGCGCAGCAAAAAAGGAGCGCTTTCGCCCATTTTTGTAAAGCGCCATTCGTAAAGAGGTGTGTAATTGCCTGTATTTTTAGGATTGGCCTTAAAGGTGGCTGTCAGAGGAGCCGATCCGTCGTATTGGGTGTCGTTTACCTCTGAGCCATCGGTATCAAGGTATGTCATGGTAGGCTCAGCTGTGGGATAGTCGTCTTGCCCCCATGCCGAGGCCATAAAAAGCAAAGCGGCCAAAAGGCAGAATAAACGCAGGTGTATCATAAGGCTTGTCGAAAAAACTGTGGCGGGCATGGTGCAGAGGCTCTGAGGTGAGAAACAAGCTTTTCTGCGGCCATACTTGCCTGATTCGGGCGAGCAAAGATACTCATATTTGTATAATATGCTACATTGTCAGGCAAAAAAGTGGCCTTTCAGGCTCTGCCAACGTGTTAAAATCGTATTTTAACAACCTTTGCTAAACATCGATCTGCTTTTATGAGCGAAACATTTATTAACAAATAAAACTTTGAGCACTTTCCCTTTTTTAAAAGGCGTTTTCGGCTCTCCAACCTTCAGAGAAGTGTTTCTTAAGGCTACTTTTTGCTCACTCCGGAGAGCATGTCTGAAATGTTAAAGTCTTGATAGTCAGCCATAACCATTTGACAGGCTCGTCATTTCTTTGTAATTTTGCACCCAGAAACCTCACGAGGAGAGAGGCAAACTGCTCCATCGGCTGCCGAGTGCGGCTATACGGAACAGCACTTGCACACCCGCCGGACCGCCACCAAGTTTCGGGCCCTGGCAACCGGGTACTCTCATTCCACTGCCGGATGTCATCCTTTCGGGTTTGTATTTACCCGTTGAAATCCGCTGTCAGGCGATTTACACATGGGGTGTGATATTTTCCACACGGCGTGTAAATAAAATGCACGTCCCTTTGTCGCCATCTTTTTAGGTTACTCACAGATAGAAGTGCCGCCCGGCTCCTGCTAAAGCTGCGTGCGAGAAATGACACTTCAAGTAACTATCGATTACCCGGCAGTCCGCGTGGCAAAACTTATCCAATGAACATTAAGTATTTATTTTTTCTCTTAGCAACACTTCTTACATTTGTATTTTCAGCCCCGGCTTTAGCACAAACCCATGGCAAAGCCTCATATTATGGTAACAGCATGCACGGACATCGCACCAGCGATGGCTCACGTTATCATAAAGACAGCCTTACTTGCGCACACCGTACGTTGCCGTTCGGAACGCTCTTGAAGGTTACCAATAAACGAAATGGTAAGGAAGTCGTTGTACGCGTAACCGATCGCGGACCCTACATCCGTGGTCGCGTGGTTGACCTCTCCATGGCTGCTGCCCGAGAACTCGGTATGGTTAGCATGGGCGTGGCCCCCGTAACTGTCGAAAACATTGGTTATGCCGACGACTACATCACCGAATCGGCCATTCGCGCCGACTTCCTGGCACAGCGCAACAAATTGCCCCAAGCCAAATACATTGATCCTGCAACCGGTAAGTTCTATACGATGCAGGAGTGGAAGGAGCGCGGCGAAAAACAACGCCGGCAGCATATGGCCGAACTACGCAAAAAGCAGCAGCCCCGCTACCGTATACTCGGCTCGAAGCTTACTGCCAAAATCAAACCCAACCAAAAACAACCATAAAGTTTCCTGTCTTTTAAAACTACAGACAGCGGAACTCATATTTTCCAAGAGCGTGTGCCGCATAAGGCATGCGCTCTTTTTTATGATATAGAGTTGCTAACCGACAGCCGTATATTGCAAAAATATAAAACAGATACACTTGTTTTTACAATAACGAAATCCTTCAGACTTACCGCTTTTTGGCCGAAAGATTGTATCTTTGCAGGCACACACCATGTTCTTTATATATCGTACAGTTAGTTATGACGATTCTTGCATTTACTTTGATTTTATTATTAGCCGCCTATTGTGCAGGGCTGCTCGGTTCGCTGACCGGTCTGGGTGGCGGTGTGGTTATCATTCCTGTGCTCACCTTGGGGTTCGGTATCGATTTTCATTATGCCATCGGTGCTGCACTTGTAGCCTCGATAGCCACGTCCAGCGGTTCGGGTTCTGCTTATGTGAAAGAGGGAATTACAAACATCCGTTTGGGCATGTTTCTCGAAATAGCAACAACTATCGGAGCCGTGTGCGGCGCGGCTGTTGCCATTTGGCTAAATAATAATGTGATAGCTGTGATATATGGTTGCGTGCTCCTGCTCACGGCAGCTATGCAGCAACGCCGTAAGTCGGACCACGAGGGTGTGGCCGGAAGCGATATGGCCCGCCGCCTGCGTCTGTATGGCACATGGCCGCAAAAGGACGGTACGCTTAAAGCCTATGAGTTGCGCAATGTTGGTGGCGGATTTGGAGTGATGTATGTGGCCGGAGTATTGTCGGGCATCCTGGGCATAGGGTCGGGCGTACTTAAGGTATTGGCCATGGACGCACTGATGAAAGTACCCTTTAAGGTAAGCACAACTACCTCGAACTTTATGATGGGGGTAACGGCCTGTGCTTCGGCTGTAATTTATGTGCAACGTGGCATTATAGAACCTGGAATAGCCTGCCCCGTTATGGTAGGAGTGTTGTTGGGTGCTTTGACCGGTGCACGGTTGCTTAAGCGGATGGACGTCAGTGTGCTCCGGCAAATATTTTGCGTGGCCATCACACTTGTAGCGCTCAATATGATTTGGCAAGGAATTGCCGGTAAATATTAAAACATATCTTTGATTATGAACATCCAGACACTCATAGCACGTACCCTTCGCTGGGGCGTGGGTATAGCCTGCCTGCTGGCTTTTGTGGGTGGTATACTTTATCTTAGTGTACATGGCAGCGACATGCTCGACCTTGAGCGTTATCGCCACTTTAGTTATGAGGCATCCCATCCGGCAACTTATACCACCCTTGGAGGGATTTTAAGCGGCTTCGGGGAGTTCACTCCGGTAGGATGGATACAGACAGGAGTGTTAGTGCTCATCCTTACGCCTATTCTGCGGGTTGCCCTTTCGCTGGCCGACTTTATCAAAGAGCACGACTGGCTGTATGTTTTGATAACTGCAGTAGTGCTTGCCGTAATTATAGCCAATTCGCTGGGTGGCATAAAGTGAATTTTCTTGCACCCTTTCATGTGTGCTGCAGGAGCTAAAATGTGCTTTTTGCAAACAGCTTGTGGCGGAATGTGTAAACACTGATGTTTCTCAGTGAGCACATTCCGCCACAAGTCGTTTCGGAAAGCAACATCCAATCGCTATTTCCGTACCTTATTATCTGTTACAAAATCTGTACCATAGTTACAATTTTTTCCAAAAGTGCACAATTCGCTCTTTTTTACCTGTCACAATGATAAATAGGCCAGTGAATAGGTTAATTTTTTTCGATAAAAATGAATAGAATGTTTGCTGTATAAAAATATACTCCTATATTTGCGGTCGTAACACCTATGTAAAAAGTAAAAAATGAGCGAAACAAGCGGACTTCTGGCATCCTTGTTGGGAGACCGTTTTCTTGCGCTTTTGGACTTTGAAGAGTGTATTCCGCTTGACTTTGTATTTGAATTTTGCACTGATTATAGTAGTTTGGGGCTTATTGCCGGCCGAATCGTATAGTGCTGAAACAAACCTGTATTCAGATGTCAAGAGGATGTATTTACAATAAAATAAATAGGGAAGAGAAGGTCTGATGGCTTTCGAACAGGGTGGAGGTAGATAAATACCTATTGTGCAGACTCTGTGGATGACAGCCGGCCTTTTCGGTTATTCCCTGAAGATATTGATAAATGTTTAATTAAATGGTTATATTATGAACAAAAAGTTAGTGCTCTTGGGAGCCGGTTTGTTGCTTACAGCAGCAACGGCCTCAGCTCAGCAGCATGTGACGGGTAAGGTTACCGATTCAAACGGTCAGCCTGTAATGGGCGCGACCGTTCGCGTTGCCGGCACAAAGATGGTTACGACCACCGATGCCGACGGTAACTTTAAGCTCAATAACGTGCCTGCCTCCGCTAAGAAGATTCAAGTTTCGTATATCGGTATGCAGCAGCAGACCGTGAGCGTAGCCGGAAATGTGCAGGTAGTACTCGAAGATAATGAACTGGGTGAGGCCGTGGTAATCGGTTATGGTACCGGACAGAAGGTAGGTAGCGTAGTCGGCTCGGTCAAGAAGGTGGGTAGCGAAGCTATTGCCTCGAAGCCCGCAGCTAACATTGCCGACGCTTTGCAAGGTAAGGTGGCCGGTCTCGAAGTATACAACATGACCGGTGACGTGGGTGATATCAATGGAGCTTCTATCCGTATGCGTGGTTTGGGTTCTGTAGGTCCCCTCGTTTCGGGTGGTGCAGGTGTTGAGCCGCTTATCGTAATTGACGGTTCGCCTGCTTCGTCATCTATGCTCAGCCTCCTTAATGACCGCGATATCGAGAGTGTAACAACCTTGAAGGATGCTTCGGCAACCAGTATCTACGGTTCGCGTGCTGCAAATGGTGTAATTTATATTACCACCAAGCGAGGACGTACCGGTGAACGTGCGCAGGTAACCATTGGTCAGCGCGTGGGCTGGAGCCAGTTGGCTAACGGCATTGGCGACCCCTTGCACGCTAACGAGTTGCTCGAACTTCAACTCGAAAATGGCGTAATTACGGCCGACCAGTACAAACTTTATAAAACGCATGGTGCAGATACCGATTGGCAGAAGTTCTACTTCGACAATGCTGCACCTACTTATAATACTGACTTCTCAGTACGCGGCGGTTCGGAAACAACAACTTACTTCGTTTCAGCTTCATACATGAAGCAGAACAGTCTTACCGGCGTATCGCACTTTGACCGCTACACCGTACGTACGAACTTGGATACCAAACCCAAGGAATGGCTCTCGTTTGGTGTTAAGCAGAGTTTGACTTATACCGACCGTAAAACCGACGAATATACGAACACGGGTTCTGCTCAGTATGTGAGCCAGAATGGTGTGTCGGGTTCAATTGGTATGCCTTCATATTGGGATCCGTATGATCCTGAGTTCTCTAAGCAGCACTTGATTTGGCCGAACAAGGACCTTTATAATCCAATGTGGATTCAGAAACAGCGTCCTTTTATCTCCAATGACGTTATCTACAACGGTGTGGCTTACGTGCAGATTGTACCTGTTAAGGGATTGACTCTTAAGTCGCAACTTGGTTTGTATGCTACCGACACACGCTTCCATAGCCATGTGACGATGCAGATTCCCGGTATCCAAACTGGTTCTACTTCCGAAAATCATTCACGCAGTTCAAACTGGACCATTACCAATACTGCAGAATATAAGTTTAATATTGGTGATGACCACAGCTTTACATTGCTCGCAGGTCAGGAAGGCATCAAGTCAAGTTCAAAGGGCTTTGGTGTACGAGGATCTGGTTGGACCGATGACCGTACCAACACTATTGGTAACGTAACTAAGGCTGAAATTCCTACTTATAGCGCTTCAAAGTACGAGTTCCTTTCGTTCTTTGGTCGTCTTGACTATTCGCTCAAGGATAAGTATTACCTCAACTTTACCTTCCGTAACGATAAGAGTTCACGCTTCGGACGCGACAATCGTGGCGCTAACTTTATGAGCGGTGGTTTGATGTGGCGCGTATCTTCAGAGGACTTCATGGCACCGACTCGTGGTTGGTTGACCGACTTCCAACTCAAGGTGAGCGTTGGTTCTACCGGTAACGCAGCTATTGGTGACTATGCTTCGCTCGGTTTGGTAGGTAATACCATGTATATGGGACAGCCGGGCTGGTTGCTTTCGCAGCCTGCTAACGACCAGTTGGGTTGGGAAAAGCAAATTCAAACCAACTTTGGTCTTACGGCCCGCCTCTTTGACCGTTTGGATGTGAACTTAAACATCTATCACAAGAAGACAAAGGATATGTTGATGGCAGTGCCTCTGCCTTTTACCACCGGTTTCTCTAGCCAGATGATGAATGTGGGTGAGATGTCGAACCGTGGTGTTGAACTCGAGTTGGGTTACGACGTATTCCGTACGAGCGAAGGCTTCTTCAATGTTTATGTAAACTACGCATACAACAAGAACAAGATTGATAAGTTGTTCTACGGCTTGAATGAGTGGACTATGAAGGACTTTGGTTTGAACTTCGTTGTAGGTGAGAGCCTCCAGTACTTCATGCCTATCTACGCTGGTGTTGATAAGAACGACGGTGCACCGATGTGGTACAAGAAGGGCCACAAGGGTGGTGTCGTACATGATTTCAACCCCGAAACCATGTCGAAGGAATATAGCGACGACCTCTTCCAGAATACCGGTAAGCAGATGTATGCACCCCACACCGGTGGTTTCGGACTTTCTGCAGGTTGGAAGGGCATCACGGTTGCAGCCGACTTCTCGTTTGTAATTGGCAAGTACATGGGTAACTTTGACTACTTCAATGCTACTTCGAACAATACGCTTAAGTCAGGTTTCAACGTAGACCGCGACATGTTGAACATGTGGAAGAAGCCGGGCGATATTACCGACATTCCCGGTATTCAATACGAAGACCAAATTAGTACTCGTACCTTGGAGAATGCTTCGTTCCTCCGCTTAAAGAACCTCTCGGTTTCTTACGATCTGCCCCGCCGTTGGATGGAGGCTACTAACTTCTTCGAGAATGTACGCTTCACCTTTACCGGACGTAACATCTTTACCATTACGAAATATAAGGGTGCGGATCCCGAGCCTGATATGAACCTCGTCCGTGGTATGTTCCCCGCAACGCGTCAGTTCACGCTTGGCGTAGATGTAACGTTCTAATGTAAACTACTAATCTACAGAATAAAATGAACAGATATATTCTAAAAGCAGCGTTCTGCGCGATGCTGGCAGTGCCTGCACTTACTTCGTGCGAGCTGGATCAGTACCCCGAAGGTTCTATCCCTTCAGAACAAGCTTGGCAAACAGTTAAGGATGCCGGACGTTTTAACAACGGCTTGCTGGCTAACCTCCGTACCGCTACGGAACCCGCGTATGCCATGATTCAGGAGGCACAGGCTGACTTGTTTAATGCAACAACTTATAACGGTAACCCGCCGTATACGCAGACCCATAGCTGGTTGTTTAACTCAGATACATTTGATGGTAATGCTATCTGGCAAGCTCAGTATGGATTGGTAAGTACTGCCAATAACATCCTGAACAACATTGATAACATTAAGCCTCTTGAAGGTGCCGATTATGAGGCTGAGCTGGCATTGCTCAAAAAGTATAAGGCAATTGCCTACTTTGCACGTGCTTATGCTTACACCCAGCTCGTTTCTGGTTACTGCAAGAACTTTGATCCTGCAACAGCTGACAAGACTCTCGGTCTTCCTCTTGTAACCGAAGTAGACGTTAATGCAAAGCCTAGTCGTGCTTCGCTGGCCGATACTTATAAGTTCATCATGGAGGATCTCCGTTTGGCAAAAGAAAACTTTGTTGACAAGGAGAATACCGATATTATTGAACCTAACTATAATGCTGCTCTTGCCCTTGAAGCTCGTGTTGCTCTCTTGCACCACGACTACCAGACGGCTATCAACGACTCGAAAGAGTTGATGGGCAAGTACTCTCTCATTACCGATGCTGATGAGTTCTTTGCCATGTGGCAGAATGACCAGGGTAGCGAGGCTATCTATGTTCCCCAGCAGACTATCGATGAGTTACTCGGTGGCTATAGCGCATTTATCAATTGTGTAGATGTTGCCGGTGAAGGTAAGTACACTGCAGGTTACATTCCTTCAAAGGGTTTGATGTCATTGTATGACGAAGACGATATTCGTCTTTCAACTTACTTCACTCAGACCGGTATTTATGCCAATGCAGAGAAGGAAGACCCCAATGGTTACATCCTTTCTAAATTCCCTGGTAACCCCGACTTGAGGAAGGGTAATGCCAAGTACGAATTTAACAATATGGTTAAGGTGTTCCGTGTTGCAGAGTCCTATCTTATTGCAGCTGAGGCACAGTATCGCCTCAATGGCGAGGGTGGTGAGTACCTCAACCAGTTGCGTGATGCACGTGGTGCCAAGCGTCTTGGTACAGTTGATGGCAAGCCCCTTACTGGTAATGAACTTTTCAAGGCCATCAAAGATGAGTGGGCACGTGAAATGTGCGGCGAAGGTCAGCGCTTTATGTGTCTGAAGCGTTGGAACGAAGGCTTTACCCGTATGGTTCCCCAAAACTTGGTTGAAGGTATTATCTATACTCAAAACAATGTAAATACCCTCACCATATCGCCCGACAACAAGCGTTGGGTTTGGGAGTTGCCCTCGAACGAACTGCTTACGAACAAGAATCTTGAGCGTAACTGGCCCGAGCAGTAATAAACTAACCATTGTATTACTAAAACATAAATAAGACAATGAAACAATTTATCAAGACTTTGCTTCTCGGCCTGTTCTTGGGTATTGCCTTCGTTTCATGTAATAACGATTTTGAAAAGCAAGGCACAATTGTATATCCTACGAGCCCGAGTCTGGGTATCTACAAGAACTACTATACAGCCGAGGGTGCTACCAGCTATACCGTTAATCTTACCATTAATGAAGCTGGTGATACCATTTGCGATGTAACAACGCTGAACACCAAGTATAACGAAGCTAACGTATTCAGTGCGGGTAAACTCAGCTACGATTCAACCATCGGTTTGATGACAGCTGACTACGAAAATACTCCGTACGAAACTCCCGGTCGTGTCACCATCGCTTACAAGCGTGACGGAACCCTTATCGTAACGCTCTACTCACTTGATGGTGAGAACTATAAGGTGCGCGCAAGCTTCAATGCTGTGAAGACTGACTTCATCTCTTACTTCGGTGAGTGGCAGTTGCCCGACGGCAATGTAATTGCACTTAATGCTGACGGTTCAGCAGAGTTGATTTCAGATGGCGAAATCCTTGCAAAAGGTAAGCACGAAATTGCAGGAAACAAGGTTAATGCAACAGTAGGTGACAAGACTTATGCATTCGAAACTAATGCAAATGGTCAGACCTATGTGACTGTTGATGGTCAGACAAGCTATGTAAGCCACACTACAACCCAGCCTAAGGAAGACTGGTATGAGTATGCTTTAGGTAGCTACAGCAGCTGGCTCTTCAACGAGGGTGCTCCTTTGCAGGAAGTATCGCTCGAGTACTCTCCCAGCCGTCGTATGGCCCGCATCCAACCTTGGATTAACGATGGAACTTACTTCTCGTTCTACTGGGTAATTGGCGAGGCTACCGCAACGGCAGCTGAGGCTCAGTTCTCAACCGGTTATGAGCATTCGCAACAGGGCCAGTACTTCGGCCTCGTTTACGGTGTACCCAAGGCTACCGGTACGTTTGCCAATAATACCTTCACTTTCCTCATGGGTTACGAAATCCCCGGTGTTGCAACATTTGGTGAGCCTCAGAACGACTCGTTCGTTATTCGTACGATTCTTGAGTAATAATCTGAATATAAGCTAAAGCTTAATCATAAAGGGCTGCATACCTACATGGTGTGCAGCCCTTTTGCTATAGTTGTACGTAGGCGTTAGGTTGCTCTTTTTGTTTATTTGAATCTGGCAAATCTATGGCTCAATAATAATCATTCATTTTAATTCTGTAAATTATGGAGGTGACTCACATGAATGTTTTATAAAGGCATTTTATTGCCGGTTGTATCACCATAGAAAGCGTAATGATGCCAGGATTTAGTATGACAATCGCAGTCTTTTCGTGTTTTGCATAAATTATGGAGTTGTACCATAGTTATTTGCCTGTAATGCTTTTTTATTGTGCATCATACTTTCGGAGTAAGCTGTATATCGGCATTCCTTGATTATATCATAAAAGCCCCCGTCGGACTAAAACCGACGGGGGCTTCCTTGCTTTTTATTTATCGTTGCAAATGTACTGAAATAGGCTTATGCAAGTTTCAGCTGCAATACGTTGTTGGTATTGTTTGTTTTAGGTGCAACATGCTTAAAACGCATCTTACTTCAGCACACTGAGTTCCTTGCCTACTTTGATAAAGGCAGCAATGCACTTGTCGAGGTGTTCGCGTTCGTGACCGGCCGAAATCTGTACGCGGATGCGGGCCTGATCCTTCGGTACAACGGGGTAGTAGAAACCGGTTACGTAGATGCCCTCTTCCTGCATCTTCTGAGCGTAAACTTGCGATAGTTTGGCATCGTAGAGCATCACGGCACAAATGGCACTTTGTGTGGGTTTGATGTCGAATCCGGCAGCCATCATCTTGTCGCGGAAGTAGTTCACGTTCTCTACCAACTTGTCGTGAAGTGCATTGCTTTCCTTCAAGATCTTGAAAGTTTCGATGGCAGCACCAACGATAGCAGGAGCAACCGAGTTAGAGAAGAGGTAGGGGCGAGAGCGCTGACGCAACATATCGATAATCTCCTTACGTCCGGTAGTGAATCCACCCATTGCACCACCAAAGGCCTTGCCTAAAGTGCCAGTATAAATGTCAACACGTCCGTAAGTATTATAGAACTCGCTTACACCATGACCGGTAGCACCTACAACGCCAGCCGAATGGCTTTCGTCAACCATAACCAGCGCATCGTATTTCTCAGCAAGATCGCAAATCTTATCCATCGGAGCAACATTGCCGTCCATTGAGAAAACGCCATCGGTTACGATGATGCGGAAGCGTTGTTCCTGAGCAGCTTGCAATTGGCGCTCCAAGTCTTCCATGTCGGCATTTGCGTAACGGTAGCGCTTAGCTTTGCAAAGACGTACACCATCGATAATCGAAGCATGGTTCAGTGCGTCGGAGATGATGGCATCGTCGGCAGTGAGCAGCGGCTCGAACACACCTCCGTTAGCATCAAAGCAAGCGGCATAGAGGATGGTATCCTCCGTCTTGAAATAATCGGAGATGGCAGCCTCGAGTTCTTTATGCATATCCTGTGTACCACAGATAAAGCGTACGCTCGACATACCGTATCCTCGGCGATCCATCATATCCTTGGCTGCCTGAATGAGGCGAGGATGGTTGGAAAGACCCAGATAGTTGTTGGCGCAGAAGTTGAGTACTTCCTGACCTTTCACTTGAATGGCTGCCTGCTGGGCGCCTTCGATAAGGCGTTCCTGCTTGTAGAGTCCGGCCTGCTTGATCTCCTCCAGCTCTTTCTGGAGATGTTCTTGAAATTTACCGTACATTGTTTTGAAATTAAAGTTAGGTTGTTTTTCTGGTCAAAATCAGGGGAATGTACGTAGTTTGACATACCCGTTATGCAAAGTAACGGATTTTTTTTTGAAAAAGATAGGCTTCGGCCATACAAATCTCAAAAAAAGTATGCACCTTTGCTTTTGTTAAGCCGGGGCGCAGGTAAAATACTGATGGATAAGTGCTTGAGCGCAAACCGGAAAACACAACATTTATTATCCTTGACTCCATCTAATATCAACAACCTGACAATGAAGAATATTTTGGTTATCGGGGCTACAGGACAGATTGGTTCTGAGCTTACCATGAAGTTGCGTGGCATTTATGGCAACGATCATGTAGTTTGTGGATACATTCCCAGTGCTGCACCTCAGGGTGTGCTACGCGACAGCGGACCTTCGGAGGTTTGCGACGTAACGAGTGGCGAACAGATTGCTGAAGTAGTTAAAAAGCATCAGATTGATGCTATTTATAATTTAGCTGCGCTTTTGAGTGTTGTGGCCGAAGGACGTCCGCAGCTTGCCTGGAAAATTGGCATTGATGGTCTTTGGAATGTGCTCGAAGTGGCTCGCGAACATGGTTGCTCAGTATTTACTCCCAGTTCAATCGGTTCGTTCGGTCCTGAGACACCAGCCGACCATACACCGCAGGATACTATTCAGCGTCCGCGTACCATTTATGGTGTGTCGAAGGTGACAACCGAATTACTTTCTGACTATTATTTCCGTAAATACGGTGTAGATACCCGTTCGGTACGCTTCCCTGGCTTGATTTCGTATGTTACTCCTCCGGGTGGTGGTACTACCGACTACGCTTGCGATATCTTCTACAGTGCAGTACGTAACGAAAAGTTTATCTGTCCTATCAGCAAGGGAACTTACATGGACATGATGTATATGCCCGATGCCTTGCGTGCTTGTGTAGAGTTGATGGAAGCAGATCCGACCCGTCTTATCCACCGCAATGCATTTAATATTGCCTCAATGAGTTTCGATCCCGAAGGTTTGCTTGCTGCTATCCGCAAATATAAGCCCAACTTCGAAATGGAGTATCAGGTAGAACCCCTCAAGCAGGCAAATGCCGACTCTTGGCCTAATAGCCTTGAGGATATATGCGCTCGACAGGAGTGGGATTGGGCTCCGCAGTACGACCTCGATGCCATGACTGTTGATATGCTGGCTAAGTTGAAGGAAAAACTCCTTAAATAATAATTTTTGCATGGGGATGCCAAGGGCATACCCTAAGTTGATAAGTCCGTCGGGTTATATAACCAAATCAGGTTGTAGCCCGGCGGACTTTATTTTAAGCGTCAGGCCCTTCAGTAAGTAAAATCATAAATTTACAACCGATTGTATCTATTTTTACATCCTGTTTAAAAGCCTTTACACGGCATGAAAAAAAGTGATAGTAACTTAGCATTTTATGTAGCGGTGCTGGGGGTATATCGTTATAGTACTAATTTATGCATGCAGAGGCTTAGTCGGAAATATTGTTCTTTGAAAAAAATCCCCACACAATCTGGTGATTCCTGCTTAGAAGGTTTGTGTTGAAAGCCAAAGAAGAAGTATTTATTAATAATAGTTACAGGTGTAAAGTTTTAAAAATTCAACATCAAAAGTGGGGAAATGTGGGGGAAAATAAGTACTTTTGGAATTCCTTACATGTGGTATGAGATTCTCAGGTATAATCAACGCAAAAATAGACGCAAAGGGGCGCGTATTTCTTCCATCCGACTTCCGAAAGTGCTTGTCGGATGCCGATATGCCGCTTGTGTTGAAAAAGGATGTTTATGAGCCCTGTCTCGTTATTTATCCGCGTCTGGTTTGGGCAGAGGAAGTAAATACACTCCGTTCTCGACTTAATAGATGGAATCCTGCACAGGCAATGATTTTCAGACAGTTTATGGCCGAATCCGAGCGTGTAGAACTTGATGGTAATGGCCGTTTTCTCATTCCTAAACGGCAAATTCAACTTTGCTGTTTTGACAATTGTGTAAGTTTTGTTGGTGTAGACGACCGTATAGAATTGTGGGGGGCAGCACACATAGCCAGCCACTTTCTTTCGCCTGAAGTTTATGCTCAGTCAATGGCAAAATTTATGAGTGGCGAAGCTGCCGAAGATAATTCGGCAGCACCACCCATGTAATAGCTATACAATAGCACACTTTGGGTAACAGTTTTCTCCAATTTATTTTACTCATCTTAATAAGTCAACTAATTCCTATTTATTTCCATGTATCATATCCCAGTGCTACTCCAAGCAAGTGTAGACGGAATGTTTGTCAATCCCGGTGGCATCTATGTAGATGTAACCTTTGGTGGCGGCGGCCATAGTCGCGAAATATTGAGCCGGTTGTCGCCACAAGGTCATTTGTATAGTTTTGACCAAGATGCTGATGCTGAGCAAAACGTGCCTGATGGCGATGAACGTTTTACTTTTGTGCGTAGCAACTTCAGATACTTGACAAACTGGATGCGTTATTATGGAGTAGAGTCGGTAGACGGTATATTAGCCGATTTGGGTGTGTCGAGCCATCACTTCGATGCCGAGGAACGTGGTTTTTCCTTCCGTTTCGATGCTCCGCTCGACATGCGTATGAACGGCCGTGCCGGACAAACGGCAGCCGATCTTGTAAATCGTTATTCGGAGGAGCAGTTAGCCAATGTTTTTTATTTGTATGGCGAACTTAAAAACAGCCGCCGTTTGGCATCTGCTATTGTAAAAGCCCGAAGCCAGCACGATATAGTAAGCATCAATGATTTGTTAGAAATCGTGAAGCCCTTTATGCCTCGTGAGCGCGAGAAAAAAGATTTGGCTCGTGTATTCCAGGCTCTTCGTATAGAGGTAAACCACGAAATGGATGCTTTGCACGAAATGCTCGAAGCAGCATTGCGTGTTCTCCGTCCGGGTGGTCGTCTTTCTGTTATCACTTATCATTCACTCGAAGACCGTATGGTTAAAAACTATATTCGTTCCGGACGAATAGACGGCAAGGTGGAACAAGACTTTTACGGCAGACGGCTGACACCCTGGAAGGCTGTGAATAATAAGGTAATTGTTCCATCGACCGAAGAGCAGGAGGAAAATCCCCGGAGCCGTTCAGCTAAACTCCGGATTGCAGAAAAATTATAAATAAGAACGAGCCATATATAATATACAGAAGTTATGCTATCGAACGATGAACATGGAATGATAGAGACTACTCAAGGGCATACCCCCTTGAACGAGAATACAGAAAAAACACCCCCAACTCATGTTACCGGCGAACAGCCGAAAGCCGATGCTGATGCCGAAGACGCTGTATTGTCAGCTCAAAATGATGCCGCTGACAGTAGTAGCGAAGAAGAACGGATGCTCGAAAATAGCAACGTTTTTCAAATGTTCAAAAAACTGACGTCTGAAGAGGATGATGTAGCTCCGCATAGAGGGCGTACCGGTCTTGCATTTATATTGGGCGGCGATATGCTTGGCGGCAAGTGGTTTAAGCGTCAGCTTGGCTTTATCTTCGTGCTGATTCTTCTTATGCTGGTTTATGTGAGCAATCGATATATTTGTCAGCAAGAAATGAAGGAGTCGCAACGTTTGCATGAAGAATTGCTCGACCGACGCTATAAAGCCTTGACCCGTTCAAGTCAGCTCAAAGAAAAAATGCTGCGGAGCAATATCGAGCAGTCATTGCTTGATTCTACATTACAAACAGCTACTACCCCTCCGTTTATATTAAAAGTAGAGTGATATGGATTTTCCAGCAAAAAAGGTTGCCAGACGCTTTGGAATAGTTACCGTCAGTATGATACTCTTTGGCATTGCTATATTATGCACGGCCGGTATGACCATGTTCCAGCATCATGATTTTTGGATGTATCAAAAGGGTCGCTTTGTAAAGATGAACGAGCAGATACCTGCTACACGCGGAAATATTCTGGCCGACAATGGTGAAGTATTGGCATCCTCTATCCCTGAATATAAAATTTATATGGACTTTATGTCGTGGGAGAAAAAGCCATACCGACGTTTAAAAGACCAGCACCGCCGCGACAGCATCCTCTATAGCGTAATCGATAGCATTAGCGAGGGTATGCATGCCATTTTTAAGGATATCGATCCCAAAGCATTCAAAGCAAATATGCTTAAAGGCCGTAAGGCCAAAAGCCACCATTGGCAACTTTATAATAAACGAGTTACGTATATCCAGTATTGTGCGATTAAAGAATTACCCCTCTTTAATCTCAGTTCGAATCGAGGCGGTTTTCATGCCGAAAGTTTCTTGACGCGTAAAAATCCTTATGGACGATTGGCTATTCGTACCATAGGCGACCTTTATAGAGGAAAAGATTCAGCCCGAACAGGTTTGGAATTGAGTTTCGACTCTATTTTGCGTGGAACACCGGGTGTGGGCCGTAGACAAAAGATTTCGAACCGGTACATGACCATTACAGAGAAGAAAGCTGAAGATGGTTGCGACGTGCTGACTACCATTAACGTGGGAATGCAGGATATTTGCGAAAAAGCCCTCTCCGACAAACTTACTGAGATTGAGGCCGAGTCGGGGGTATGTATCCTTATGGAAGTGGCAACTGGCGATATCAAGGCAATGACCAGCCTGCAGCGTATGTCGAACGGAACTTACCAGGAGGTAAATGCTGATGCCGTAAAGAACTTGCTCGAACCAGGTTCGGTATTCAAGCCCATGTCTTTTCTGGTGGGTATGGACGATGGTTATATCCATATGACCGATCAGGTAGACGTAGGCTGTGGCATAAAAGATATGTATGGTGCCAAAATGCGCGATGCTAACTGGCGGTCGGGAGGTAGTGGAGTGGTTACAGTTCCGCAAATACTTCAAAAATCGCTCAATGTTGGCGTCAGCAGCTTAATCGATAAGTATTACCACGAAAACCCGGCAAAATTTGTTGAGGGTATTTATCGTATAGGAGTTGCTGAAGACTTGAAAATACCCATCCCCGGCTATGCTAAGCCACGTATCCGTATGCCCAAGCCCGATGGGTCGAACTGGTCGAAAACAGCCTTGCCCTGGATGAGTATCGGTTATGAATCGCAGGTGCCTCCTATAACAACGGTTAACTTCTACAATGGAATAGCCAACAATGGTAAGTTGTTGCGCCCGCGACTGGTTAAAGCCATCCTGCGGGGCGATGAGGTAGTTAAAGAGTTTCCGGTGGTAGTGTTGCGCGAGCAAATGGCTAAGCCCGAAGCTGTAAAGAATATTCAAGATTGCCTGGAGTCTGTAGTAAGTATAGGACTTGGTAAAAAGGCAGGCTCACGATATTTTAAAGTATCAGGAAAAACCGGTACAGCGCAGGTATGGACAAAAGCAGGATTCTCTGCACAATATCTCATATCTTTTGCTGGTTATTTTCCTTCAGATAAACCGCTCTACTCATGTATAGTGTGTATAAAAAAGGGAGCGCCAGCATCCGGAGGAGGTATGTGTGCGCCTGTTTTTAAACGTGTAGCTGAGGCTGTAATGGCACAGCGTGCATCCAGCGATTATCGTTTGGCACGCGATACTTCCAATGTTTTTACTCCCTTGGTATATGCCGGCAATACCCAAGCTGCAACCAGTGTACTCGATTTACTTCATATTAAATACAATTTGTTTGATGGGATAAGTGTGTCGAGCCATCCGTGGAGCAAAACCGAAACCGTAAATAGTGCATTGAACTTCAGAGCTGAACCTGCTTGTAAGGCTCAAACGGTTCCTGATGTAATAGGTTATGGTTTGCGTGATGCAGTTTTCAGACTCGAAAAAATGGGTCTAAAGGTGCGTACATCTGGGGTTGGACCGGTAACTGAGCAGAGCATTAAACCAGGAACTCCCTTTAAACCGGGGCAAGAAATCATTCTTACGTTGAGTTTTAAATCCAAACGGAGAACCCAGCCAAAACTTGAAGTTAAGCCTGCAGAACAAGTGTCAACTCCAAAGAAAAAAGAACCTGAAGATTCGGAGCTTACGCCTACGCTTAAAGACGAACAAGCCTTGAAAGCTTCGAAGAAAAAGAAAAAATGAAAAGCAAAGGTTCTTTTTTATCCCGACATGCAATCTTGGAACTTGCTTGTCTGGATTAAAATAGTACCGAGGTAATCCTTATATTTAAAGCCGTGTAGCAGTTAGACTGTTGCACGGCATATCCGTAGCAATATGGGTGTAATCATTAAGCCAAACAACGAAACATAATCATAATGAAACTCTCAGAAGTATTAAAAAAAGTACAGGTGATAGCGTCGCAAGGCGATATGCAGCGCGAAATAACCGGCATAAATATAGACTCACGGCTGGTTCAACCCGGTGATCTCTTTGTTGCAGTTAAAGGCACCCAGACCGATGGACATACCTATATATCAAAGGCAATCGAACGTGGAGCAGTTGCCATTTTGATGTGTAACCCCATTCTCGAAAAAGGATTACAAGGTATAACCTATGTGCAAGTAAATGATACAGAAGATGCTGTCGGAAAAGTAGCTACCAAATTTTATGGCGACCCAACTTCTAAACTTAAACTGGTTGGTGTAACCGGAACAAATGGTAAAACTACGATTGCCACGGTGCTTTATCAGTTATTCCGTTCAATGGGGTACCGTTGTGGTTTATGCTCAACAGTATGCAACTACATCGATGGTCGTGCAGTTGCTGCCGACCATACAACTCCCGACCCTATTACCTTAAACAAATTGCTTGCACAGATGGCAGGCGAAGGTTGTGAGTATGCCTTTATGGAGTGTTCGTCGCATGCTATTCATCAAAAGCGTATAGGTGGACTCCGCTTTGTCGGTGGCATTTTTACGAATTTGACACGCGACCATCTAGATTATCATCATACATTCGATAATTATCGCGATGCTAAAAAGGCTTTTTTCGACGAACTTCCCAAGGGCGCTTTTGCTGTTACCAATGCGGACGACCGCAACGGCATGGTAATGGTGCAAAATACCCAAGCAATGGTGCGTACCTATTCAACCCGTACTGCAGCCGACTTTAAGGGACGCATTTTGGAGGAAAGCATTGAAGGAATGTTACTCGATATAGACAGCCGTGAGGTAAGTGTACGCTTTGTCGGGCGTTTCAACGTATCGAATTTATTGGCTGTATATGCAACAGCTTTATTGCTTGGCCAAACTCCCGAAGATACCTTGCGTGTACTCTCAACGCTTAAACCCGTAAACGGCCGTTTCGAAACAATTCGTTCGCCTAAGGGATTTAGTGCGGTAGTTGATTATGCGCATACTCCCGATGCACTCGAAAATGTACTTACGGCCATTAATGATATAGTAGGTAACCGTGGAAAAGTTATTACAGTGTGTGGTGCAGGAGGAAATCGCGATAAAGGAAAGCGCCCCCTAATGGCACAGGAGGCAGCCAAGCTATCTGATCGCGTTATTATAACCAGCGATAATCCTCGTTTTGAGGAGCCTCAGGCCATTATCAACGATATGCTGGCTGGACTTGACGCGGAGCAACGACAAAAAACCATTAGTATTTGCGATCGGCGCGAGGCTATTCGTGCTGCTGCCATGATGGCACAGCCGGGTGATGTAATACTTGTTGCCGGTAAAGGCCATGAACCTTATCAGGAAATACAAGGAGTAAAACATCATTTTGACGATCACGAAGAAATACGACAGGCTTTTGGCCTTGTTTGATGATTCGTTTATTGTATGTGGTAACCGACAATTTATTTGCATAAAAATATTTCATATTCATGCTATACTATCTCTTTCGTTTTTTAGAGCAGTTTGGTCTGCCGGGCACTGGAATGTGGTCTTACATATCCTTTCGCTCATTGTTGGCCTTGATATTAGCACTGCTTATTTCGGCATGGTTTGGTGAGTACTTCATTAAATGGATGAAGAAACGTAACATCAGCGAAACCCAGCGCGATGCCAAAATCGATCCGTTTGGAGTTCAGAAAATAAATGTTCCTTCAATGGGAGGCATTATTATAATAGTGGCCATATTGGTGCCATGTTTGCTTTTGGGCCGCTTGCGCAATATCTACATGATATTGATGATTGTTACTACCATATGGCTGGGTATTATAGGTTTCTTGGATGATTATATTAAAATCTTCAAGAAGAACAAGGATGGCCTTGCTGGCCGGTATAAAATTTTGGGACAGGTATTGTTGGGGCTTTTTGTTGGGCTTACGCTTTATCTTAGCCCCGATGCTACTATTCGTGAGAATATCGAGATGCAGCGCAGAGGGGCTGTGACCGAAATTGTGCATAAAAGCGAGCCGGTTAAGAGTACCATCACCACCATACCCTTTGTAAAAAACAACAACTTTGACTATGCTGACCTTGTAGGATTTATGGGAAAGTACAAGACGCAGGCGGGTTGGATTGTATTTGTACTAGTCACCATCTTTGTTATAACCGCTGTATCAAACGGAGCCAATCTTAATGATGGTATGGATGGCATGGCCGCAGGCAATTCGGCAATCATTTGTATAGCCCTTGGTATATTGGCTTATGTATCAAGTCATATAGAATTTGCTTCGTACCTCAACATTATGTATGTTCCGGGTTCACAAGAGTTAGTTATCTTTATATGTGCCATGATAGGTGCCTTGATAGGTTTTCTTTGGTATAATGCTTTTCCTGCCCAAATATTTATGGGTGATACGGGCTCGCTAACCATTGGCGGTATCATTGCTGTATTGGCCATTATTATTCATAAAGAGCTACTTATACCAGTGCTTTGCGGCATATTCTTGATAGAAAGTGTAAGTGTTATTTTGCAGGTAGAATATTTTAAGTTAGGGAAGCGTAAAGGTATCAAACAGCGTATTTTCAAGCGAACTCCCATTCACGACAACTTTCGTGTGTTGCCTTCGCAGCTCGACCCTGATTGCAAGTATCTTTGCAAATGGCCGAGTGGGGCCTGGCACGAATCTAAAATAACCGTGCGCTTTTGGATAACAACTATCATTTTGGCCGCACTCACCATTATCACACTCAAAATTAGATAAGCATTAACTACATTGTTGCTAAAAACATTCAATAATATGCGTTTAGTAGTATTAGGAGCAGCCGAAAGCGGAGTGGGCGCCGCAATCTTGGCTCAAAAACAAGGATACGAGGTGTTTGTATCAGATATGGGAAATATTAAGCCTCGATATAAAGAAATGCTCGATGCTCACCACATTGCCTGGGAGGAAGGGCAGCATACCCAAAGCCGGATACTGCAGGCCGACGAGGTTGTGAAGAGTCCGGGTATTCCCGAAACGGCTCCCATGGTTAAAGCTCTTGTGGCTAAGCAAGTGCCTGTAATCAGCGAAATTGAGTTTGCCGGACGTTATACTGATGCACGCATGATATGTATCACCGGTAGCAATGGTAAAACTACTACAACTTCGCTTATCTACCATATTTTGGAAAAAGCTGGGCTTGATGTCGGACTGGCAGGGAACATTGGTCATAGTTTGGCCCTGCAGGTTGCCGAAGCACCCCATGCGAACTATGTGATTGAGTTGTCTTCTTTCCAACTCGATAACATGTACCGCTTCAAAGCCGATGTGGCAGTATTGCTTAACATTACCCCCGACCACCTGGATCGCTACGATTTTTGTATGCAAAACTATGTTGAATCGAAAATGCGTATCTTGCGCAATCAAACCGACAGCGACACCTTTATTTATTGGAACGAAGATACATACATTCCCAAGGAGTTGCAGCGTTCATCGTCGGCAGTGCAAAAATGTGGCTTTACCGATGTTTTCACACCCGAATCGGCCGGATATGCTGATGGCGAACGCTTAGTAATCAATGCACCGGTACACTTTGAGATGCCGCTCAGCCAACTATCCTTGCCGGGACAACATAACTTGCGCAACTCGCTTGCAGCTGCTATGGCAGCTCTTGCCGCAGGGGTAAACCCCGATGTAGTGCGCGAGGGGCTTTCTGATTTTCCGGGAGTAGAGCATCGTCTCGAAAAAGCAGGTACTGTAAAGGGCATACACTTTGTGAACGACTCGAAGGCAACCAACGTCGATGCCTGCTATTGTGCGCTTGAAAGTATGCAAACACCAGTCGTGTTAATTGTAGGTGGTAAGGACAAAGGCAACGACTACGAGCAAATACTTCCTTTGGTAGAGCAAAAGTGCAGAGCTATTGTATACCTGGGAGCCGACAATGCCAAACTACATGCTAATTTCGATCATTTGGGAAAACCTGTGGCCGACACCCATTCTATGGACGAATGTTTACAGCAAGCGGTAGCACTGGCACATGAGGGTGATACCGTGTTGCTTAGTCCTTGTTGTGCCAGTTTCGACCTGTTTAAGAATATGGAGGATCGTGGAGAACAATTCAAAACCTGGGTGCGTAATTGGCAAAGCAACTCATTACTCTAATTAGTTACTCGTAGCAGCAGTTCGGGCTGCGCAGCATCAGGCGTAAATCGAACGTGCCTGTTATAATCAACACTTTAGATAAATCAGCTATGAAGTCTATTGGATCTTGGATTAAGGGCGACCGCGTTATTTGGATTGTCTATTTTTTTCTTTGTGCCATCTCATTGATTGAAGTATACAGTGCTGCGAGTACGTTAACTTATCGGAGCGGAAACTTTTGGGCTCCATTGCTTAAACAAGCGGCATTCTTAGGAGGAGGAACCATTCTTGTTGTTTTCATACACCTGTTGCCGTGCCGGATGTTCAAGATTATTCCAATCTTTTTTATTCCATTTTTTTTCGTAGTCCTATTGTTTACCATGTTCTTCGGACAAACCGAGAACAATGCCTCCCGGTGGATAGATGTTGGCTTTTTCCAATTTCAGCCATCCGAGTTTGCCAAGTTTACAGTTGTGATTGCCGTAGCTCAAATATTGTCGATGTTTCAACGCGAAGAAGGAGCCGACAAACGAGCTTTTAAGTGGATACTGACAGTAACCGTTCCTTTCTTTTTGCTCATTCTGCGCGAAAACTTTTCAACGGCAACTCTTTTGTTGGGCGTAGTAGTTATCATGATGTTTTTGGGGCGTGTTCCCTTAATTCAGCTTGGTAAACTGTTTGGTACATTGGCCTTGACTTTATTGATTGCTATAGCTTCTATCAAGTACCTCTCTTCAGTAACCGATATTGGTAAAATTCCTTTAATGCACCGTGTCGAAACCTGGAGTAATCGTATTGATCGTTTTCTTGACAATAAAAATAAAATTGATTACGAGTGCCCCGAGTTATATAATATTGAAGAAAATGCTCAAGAAGCCCATGCGCATATAGCAGTGTGTTCGGGAAAACTCATTGGCCGGATGCCAGGTAATTCGGTAGAACGTGACTTTTTAAGTCAAGCCTTTTCCGACTTTATTTATGCCATAATTATCGAAGAAATGGGCCTTATAGGCGGATTCCTGGTCATGATGCTTTACATCATCCTGCTTGTGCGGGCCGGTCGAATAGCAAGCATGTGCGAGCGAAACTTTCCCGCATTTTTAATTATGGGACTATCGCTCATGATGGTAGTGCAGGCTATGTTTAATATGGCAGTAGCAGTGGGCCTGTTTCCTGTAACCGGGCAGCCTTTACCATTAATAAGTCGCGGTGGTTCTTCGCTCTTGATGTATAGCATTTGTATTGGTATGATTTTGAGTGTAAGCCGTTACGCCCGTCGGTCTAAAAATCCGCCTGTTACTTACCTGGGTGCTGCAACCAGCGACATTATTTACGAGGCCGATACGCGTGCACACGATTATAAGCCAACGTCAACGGAAGAGCCGCAAGACTGAATAGTTTGCAGAATCAATTAAAATGTAGAGGCTGTGCCCCTTTAACGGTAATGCCGCCGTAAATGGAGCGCAGCCTTTGGTGTAAAGCCTTAAGCAACCGCCTTTGTGTATGAGGTTTGATGTGAAGGTGACAAAAAGATAAACTTAAAACGTGGAAATTCAATAAAAATAGATAACTTTGCGTTAGGAAGCAACTTTCCAGACTCTCAAAAAACCTGCATCTATGCAAAGATTTTGTCACCTCTCAAAGCTGGTTCTCGAACAAGCTAAAGTTTATGGTAATCGTACAGCACTGCGCTATCGCGATTATGACTTGAACCAGTGGATTCCTATTTCATGGAATCAATTTGCCGAGAATGTAAAAAAAGTATCTTACGCCTTGCTTCGACTGGGGGTTAAGGTACAAGAGAATATTGCTGTTTTCTCGCAGAACAAGCCCGAAACGCTTTTTGTAAACTTTGGTGCTTACGGCATACGTGCCGTGGCAATACCTTTTTATGCTACAAGTAGTGGTGCACAGGTCACCTATATGCTCAATGATGCCCAAGTGCGTTTTCTGTTTGTGGGCGAACAGGAACAGTACGACACGGCTTTCGGTGTGATGCAGGTGGCACAAAATTTGGAACAAATCATTATTTTTGACCGTAAGGTTAAAAAACATCCCAAAGACCATCTGTCAATTTATTTTGATGAGTTTTTGGCAAAGGCAGATGATGTTGATAATAGCTGTATCGATGCCGCTTATCAGCAACGTCAAAAGGAGGCCAATTACGAAGATCTTTGTGACATACTCTACACCAGCGGAACTACCGGACAAAGCAAAGGAGTTATGCTGACCTACGCACAGTATCGCGAAGGTTTGCGCGTGAACGATGCCGTATTGCCTCTTTCTGAAAACGACGTGTTCCTTAATTTTCTACCGTTTACTCATGTCTTCGAGCGGGCATGGTGCTATTTGGGACTTTCTGAAGGTGCAGAACAATGTATAAATTTGCGTCCGGCTGATGTACAACGCTCCATGCAGGAGGTGCAGCCAACATGTATGTCGGCGGTGCCTCGCTTTTGGGAGAAGGTTTATCAGGCAGTGCTCGACAAACTGGAGCATGGGTCGTTTATGGAGCGCAAACTCATTGGCGAGGCACTCGAAGTGGGAAGCCGGTATTGGACCAAGTATAAGTCGCAGGGTAAATCGGCTCCTTTAGGGCTCAAACTTCAATATAAACTTTACGACAAAACCATTATCCGTATATTGCGTAAAACATTGGGTTTGGAACGTGCCAACTTCTTTCCTACAGCAGGAGCTGCTGTTTCGCCCGAGGTAGAACGCTTTGTACATGCGGCAGGGCTCAATATGATTGTAGGATATGGCTTGACCGAGAGTTTGGCAACCGTTTCGTGCGACATAATGGGAAAGCCAGTTTCGCTCGGATCGGTAGGAAGACTGATACAGGGAATAGAAATCAAATTTGGCGAAAACGACGAAATACTGTTGCGTGGTAAAACCATTACGCCCGGTTATTACAAAAAAGACAGCGCAACAAAAGATGCTATCGATGCTGATGGGTGGTTTCATACAGGCGACGCCGGCTACATCAAGAACGGCGAACTCTTTTTGCGTGAACGCATTAAGGACCTTTTTAAAACCTCAAATGGAAAGTACATAGCACCGCAGATGATTGAGTCGAAACTGGTGCTTGACCGTTTAGTCGACCAGGCCGTCATTGTGGCCGATATGCGTAAATTTGTTAGTGCTCTCATCGTGCCCGACTATAAGGTGCTCGAAGCCTATGCTAAAGAACAGGGCATTCGGTTCAGCAGTAGAGAAGAACTTTGCAAACATCCCCAAATCCTTAAACTCTATAAAGAGCGCATCGATACTTTGCAGCAGGATTTGGCTCATTATGAACAGATTAAACGTTTCGTTCTTCTGCCATCACCCTTTACCATTGACAATGGCGAGTTGACCAATACGCTCAAAGTGCGCCGACGTGTAGTTTACGAACATTATGCGGAGCAAATCAATCAGATTTATATCGATGCTGAAGCCGGAAAATAAACAGATAACAGTAACAGACATTTAAAGAAATGATAACCTCAGACCAACTCAAAGACGTGCAAGACCGTGTAGAAGCCTTGTACCGATACTTAGATATTGATGCCAAAACGATGCAGCTCGAGGAGGAGCAGCTCCGTACCCAGGATCCAGGATTCTGGGACGATGCAAAGCGTGCCGAAGAGCAGATGAAAAAGGTTAAAAGCATTGAGAAGTGGATTGAGGGATATAAACAGATTAAACTCTTGGCCGATGAGTTGGCTCTTGCCTTTGATTTCTATAAAGACGAAATGGTAACCGAAGAGGAGGTCGACGCCAATTACGAGCGGACCCTCGCTGCTATCGAAGAACTCGAGCTACGCAATATGCTGCGGCAAGAAGAGGACTCGATGGATTGCGTGCTAAAAATCAATTCAGGTGCGGGTGGTACTGAAAGCCAAGACTGGGCTTCAATGCTGATGCGTATGTACATGCGTTATGCCGAAGCCCACGGCTACAAATGTACTATTTCGCATTTGCAGGATGGCGATGAGGCTGGCATTAAAACCGTAACTATGGAAATTGAGGGCGATGACGCTTATGGCTACCTTAAAAGTGAAAACGGAGTTCATAGACTTGTACGCGTATCACCATACAATGCCCAGGGTAAACGTATGACTTCGTTTGCTTCAGTATTCGTTACACCATTGGTTGACGATACGATTGAGGTTTATGTCGACCCCTCTAAAATTTCATGGGACCTTTTCCGCTCTGGAGGTGCTGGTGGACAGAATGTCAATAAGGTAGAAACCGGTGTACGCTTGCGCTATCAGTACAAAGATCCGGATACTGGCGAGGAAGAAGAAATCTTGATTGAAAATACAGAAAGCCGCAAACAACTCGAGAACCGTGAAAATGCCATGCGTTTGTTGCGCTCGCAACTTTATGATCGCGCCTTGCAAAAACGAAAGGCTGCACAAGCTAAAATCGAGGCCGGAAAGAAAAAAATAGAGTGGGGTAGTCAAATCCGCAGCTATGTGTTCGACGACCGCCGCGTAAAGGATCATCGCACAGGTTTTCAGACTAGCGATGTTAATGGAGTGATGGATGGTAAGATTGATGGCTTCATCAAATCTTATCTGATGGAATTCTCCGAAAAAGAAGAAGAGCAGTAAATTACCCGACGGGTTGTATGCCAGTCATCCCAACTTGTGTGTGCTTAGCTTTGGCTGCTACATACCTTAAAGGGCGGAAAACTGCATACAACCCGTACTAAAATCTATTTAGCCATGAATCAAAAAAAACAACAAAAACAACGTGTGCGCGAAGCGCAGCAAGCGCGCCAGGCAAAGCGTGTGGTGAATGGTATTTTCATAGCGCTGACGCTTTTGGCAGTATTGTCTATGATTGCATATTGCCTCTTCGTATAGCTGCATAATTTCTGCTTTGGCTCAATGTAACGATAGTTTTGTGCGAGTCCGGGCGGTCAGTAAAAATCAGTAATCTTTTAAACGAGTACAAGTTGGCTTTAGAGATTGAAAGGAAATTTTTAGTGAAGGGCGATTACAAAGCTGCTTCCACATCCCATTCGCGCATAGTACAGGGTTACATCTGCAGCGAACGGGGCCGGACGGTTCGTGTGCGGTTGCGCAATGAAAAAGGCTATCTTACCATCAAAGGACCTTCGTGTGATGGAGGCCTCTCTCGCTATGAGTTCGAAAAAGAAATTACAGCAGACGAGGCAAATGCTCTGTTAGCTCTTTGTGAGCCGGGAGTAATCGATAAAATTCGCTGGCTGGTTCCCGTAGGTAACCATATCTACGAAGTAGATGAGTTCTTGGGTGAAAACGAGGGTCTTGTAGTTGCTGAAATTGAACTTTCAAGCCCTGATGAATACTTTGAGCGTCCGCCCTTTATAGCCGAAGAGGTTACGGGAGACCGCAAATATTACAATTCATCTCTGCGTCAGTGCCCGTTTAAAACGTGGGCCATTGAATAAAGAAAAACAGCTGGTCAAAAAAAGCGGCCATGCGCATGTGCTGCAAACTATTAGAGTTTGTAGCTGTGCGCATGGCCGTTGCTTTTAGTTTCTTTATGTATGGGCAGTTTCAGGGTATTCATCCCACCTACCCCATATTTCATTAAATCTTCATTGTTCAGAACTTTGC
>Juniper_p1__coassemble_262_pt1 | contig 37595 bp, 30 predicted proteins | sample Juniper_p1__metabat2_high_PE_029 | metagenome-assembled genome bin Juniper_p1 | reverse complement strand
TTTGCCGTTCTGCTCCTAAGGAAGTGTTAAGCATTCATTAGTTTAGACGACTTCGGCAATAAATCGGGGAATCAGAAAAATAAAACGAACAAAATGACTGTTTTAAACCTAAATCAAAGCATAAATAACAGATTTCTAAAAAAAAACGGAAAACACTTTGAATGTCTAAATAAAGACGTACATTTGCGACATTACTAACCCTGCTTATATAACAAAACGAAATCGGGGGAGGTCGAAGGCTGATCGTCCGTCTGGTTTAATCCCGCAAGGCCGGAATAGAACAGAAAGTTGCTCCCGGCTCTCCCTTTTGGTCTTATAATACCTTGTAAACAGGTTCGATATAGCCTTTTAGCATCGATAATCGTTAAGTTCTTGTACGAACCTTCATAAACCTTATATTAAATACAATACCTATGAGATTAGTTACTTTCATCATTACATGCGTCAGCTTTTTCAACTTATACGCAGAACCTAATGATACCATTTCGCCTCGACAACTTAAAGAAGTTTCTGTGCTTGGCGAACGAGGATGGATTGAAAATGGTATTATTAACTACATTCCCTCAAAAAGCGAAAAGAAATTGTCTAACAGTCCGGCAACGCTAATCAAATCAATGCACCTGCCATTTATAAAAGAAAAAGATGGCTTAATTATAAGTGCATCAGGCGAAATAATCCCTATATTTATCAATGGCGAAAAAGCTGAGAATATTGATTTAGCTACATTCTGGCCTAAGGAAGTGAAACGCGTACAATATATTGAAAATCCATCCGACCCACGTTATGAAGGAGCAAAGTATGCCGTTAACTTCATTATGCCCGTATATAAGGTTGGAGGAGTAACCCGGGTTAACCTTTTCCAAAAGATGCCCAATAATGGCTATTATACTGCCGCATCAAAACTCGTGCATAAAAAAATGACTTATGGTTTTCTCTTATCGGGTAACTATTACAGAGACCACCGTTCTGACATGACTGGAGAAACCCAATACCGGGATATCTTTTATGAACAAAAAAAATATGACTTGATAAACAGAATAGAGAATACGCACAGCTATAGCCGGAAAGAAGCTATTAACTGTGCATTGAACGCTAAATATTCCACAACTAAAGCACGTATTACGCATACCCTATCTTTCGGTTGGAATAGAAATCCGGGCAGCGGATCACATGGTTATAACGTATGGTCTGAAAATCTTTTTAATTCACAGACTGAATCAAACAAAAACACATCAAACTATATTACCCCTCAAGTATCAGGAAATTACATTTTTAAGTTTTCCGACAAATGGTTTTTAACGGGGCTTTGGCAATATTCCTACGCCAAAAACAAAAACTCTTCCTTTCATCAAACAGGGGAATCCGACCCTATTTACAATAACACCTTTGAAGATGTAAATTCTTGCAATTTTGTTATTTTACCTGCTTTCTATCCATCCAACGAGTGGATGTTTCAGTTAAAAACTCAATGTAATTTTGACTGGTACTCCACCCTCTATACAGGTTCCACCCATACTAAACAGCACCAATCTCGCCAGACAATATCTGCTGCCCTTAAGGCTAATTGGTACCCGACTCAAACCTTAAGACTATCGGTCGAACCCGGACTCCTGGCATCATTATGGCAAGTTGGAGACATCAAGCAGCATACCATAGATCCGATGGTCAGTGCCGCTGTAAACTGGAATCCCGGCCGGAAGTTCTCATTGAATGGAAATCTGCAATTTTATATGCGTCCGACTTCAGCAAGCGAATCAAACCCCGTTTTGGTCAAAACATCCGAATTGTTATGGATAAAAGGCAATCCCTACCTAAAGAATCTCACGTCGTGGGACACCTACATCCACTCCACCTACTTACCTAAGAGCTGGCTGGCAATATCGTTCGGTTTCGGCTATGTCAAAACATGCAACAACATTATATCAACCTATACACCAGCTCCTACAGAGTTAGGAGGGTTGATAAAGGAAACCATCAATGCCAAGCCATCCGATAACGTAAGAGCCAATATAGATATAAGCGGCTCGTTTTTTAATAATTCATTATCTATAAGCATTTCTCCAAGATGGTATTATACCCATGTTCGGGGAGCCTATCAAAATAAATTCAACTACTTTACCTTGTCGGGAAGTGCCGACTATACCATCGGCGATTTCAGATTAGGAATCTGGTATGAAGGTCCGTTTAAGGATTTGAGTGTATCCGGCATGGAGAAATCCTGGAAACAGGATAACTGGAATGCATCGCTAACGTATGGAACGAATCATTTATATGTTACATTGAGAGCCGAGAACATCCTGAATAACAAACAAAAAAGTTGGGTTCACTTTACTTCTCCAAATTTTGCTTCAAAATACAATTATCTTGAAACCGGAAGAACTTTTTCAATCAACCTAACCTATACTTTCGGGTATGGTAAAAAGGTGGATAATGGCATAGACATCAATGGTCCGGCATCTGCAAAAACCAGTGTTTTACAAGCAAAATAACTGGTGCAATGTTTTAGGCAAAGACCAATATATTGACTCTTACTGTCCATCATAAAGTTGAATCCTATTTGATACGGCCTCCTCGCGCAGCCCGTACTCAAATCCCTACATTTCCCACCGCAGGCCGAAGGCCAGCGAGAAAGTCTCCTTCCAGGGAAAATCCTTGTTCACGGCTTTCGACACAAGGTAGAGGTCGCAGGTGCTGAGTTCGTAATAAATGGATACAGCCTGGTGCAGAATGCGCTTGCTGCGCGGAATGTTGTAGCGCAGGCGCTGACCGATAAACACGTTGGTACGCACCTTAGTCGAAAAGCCATAATAATTTTTAGGGTAGCGGTCGGGCTGGTTCTTCCAAAAGTCGTCGCCCGAAATGGTGCTGAAAAAGATGCCCGTTGTCAAGGGTTGCAATGTCCAGCGCGAGCTCAAGTTGCAATGCCAGGGAACATAGCGCTGCTTGATGGTAAATGTAGTTTTAGCATGCTCCGAGTGGTAGCGGGGCACAATGCCCAGGAGCAAATCGGTTTCCCAATGGTGGTTATGTCCGTAGTGCCAACCCAGCCCGACACTGAAGATGCCGATGCTGCCGGCATATTGCAGCGTAGCTTGGTTGGGAATGAGTTTGGCCCACCCCCTGATGGCCCGCATACGGCGGCGCTCATAGCGGGTAAGATGTACGGTTTGCGCGGTATCGAGGTCGGTACGGCCCATCATTTCGGCCCGTTGCTGCAGCTCGGAGGCATCAATCATGCCTATTTTGAGAGCCAGCTCGCGCACCAGCGAGTCGGACAGTGTGACGGTAGTGGCCGAATCGACTCGTACCACTACCGCACTGTCGGCCGCAGCCGGAACCTGCAAATGGCGTGCGGCTTGAACTGCCGGACGGCTCAGGCTCCACAACATACCGATGAGCAACCAGGCTCTTAGCAGCAGCGGGCTGTTAATACTGAATAACTTCATGGGTGTAGCCTCCGTCCTTTTTAAGGGTAAAAACAATGTATTCGCGCTTTTTGGCCGCAGCGCACTCATAGTAGAGGGTGCCGTCGCCAAAAAGGTCGTTCACTTGGGTTTGGTGTCCGTGGCCACACATGCAGAAGGCCAGCGCGGGGTATTTTTTGATTTCGTACTGAAACAAGTCGGACACGTTGTTGTTGAACTGTTCGGATGTGGGCTGGGCGTGCATGGCCACTACCGAACGCTCTATGCCGGCCAGCAAATTTTCGCGGTCGGTACGAATGTAGCCAAAGTCGGGAACTGCCGTAGAGTAGTCGTACTCAAAGGCATTGGTATTGATGCACAAAAAATGGGTGTTGCCGGCATTGAAGGCAAAATTAGGATTGCCAAAAATGTAGCGGTAAGTATCGGCTCCCGTTCCCAGACAGTCGTGGTTGCCCAACAGCACAACGTAGGGCATTTGCAGTTTTTCGAGTATGTCGCGCTGCAGTTCAAACTCTTTGGTCACGCCAAAGTCTGAAATATCGCCACAATGGATAACAAAGTCGATATCGCCCCGCGCGTTGATGCTGCGCACGGCAGCCTTGGTTTCGTCGTACCAACGCTGCGTGTCGCTTATGAGCACAAAGCGCAGGCTATCGCGTCCCGCACAAGCCGCCTCAATGCGAGCAATATTCTGCGCATTGATGTTATGTTTCCCCTTGACACGGGTGTCGTAGGGATGGTAATCAAATATTTCGCAACCAGTGAGCAGTATGGCCAATAGAGCAAAAACGAACAACTGTCGGATAGTTTTCATGGCGCAAAGGTAAACAAATACTTCATAGCAAGAGTGTGCTAAATGTCGCAATCTTTGGCTATGCAGGAGGATGCAGCATCCATATGCCCCTACCTTCATTCGGAGGCGGAATACCGGGCATTCAGACTGCCGGGTAAAATTTTATACACCCCCTTCTGTTATACTCAAAAAAAAAAGACCGGAAAGGTACTATTTTGACCATAGCCCTTTTCGGTCTGCATGGGGCGCGAGCCTTTGCTTCCGACTCCCGCTATGACGTTTTTTTTTAAAATGCGTACGAGCCCCCAAGTACCCACAAGCAGCAACAACAGCAACACTACCCCGTGCTTGGTTTGCCCGAACGATGCAATACCCACCAGGCAGATGCTCAAGAGGTATACCGTTACGGCGGTTTTCTTCTTCATACCCGGAAGGAGATTTAGCGCAGTTTTATTTCGCAATGGTCCAAACTGTCGATAATGGCCAGCGACTCCACATGAACACCTTGTGCCCGCAATTCGTCGCCACCGTGCTGAAAAGCCTTTTCAATCAAGAAGCCCATGCCCACAAGCTCGGCGCCTGCCTGCTGCACCAGGTCGATAATGCCTTTGGCGGCATTGCCGTTGGCCAAAAAATCGTCAATAAAGAGCACCTTGTCGCCCGAACCAAGATAGTCGCTGCTTACGCACACATCGTAGCTTCGCTGTTTGGTAAACGAAAAGACCTCGGTGCGCAACATACGCTCCATCGTGCTGGGTATTTTCTTCTTGGCAAAAACCACGGGGAGTTCGAGCAAATAGCCCACCATAATGGCCGGAGCAATGCCGCTGGCTTCGATGGTGAGTATTTTGTTGATTTCGGTGCCGGCAAAGCGGCGCACAAACTCCACGGCCATCGACTTCATCAGGATGGGGTCCATTTGGTGATTGATAAAGTTATCGACCTTCAGGATGCCTCCTTCAAAACATTTGCCGTCGCGCAAAATTCTTTCTTTCAGTGCCTTCATATAGAATTGTATTATACGGTGTTTTTCGAAGTCATAGAGTTGTGCCGGAGCATGGTGGATTGCGGTCCATGCCCCGGCACAATCGGGCTAAAAGTAGTGTTTAATCTTGTTTTTTAACGCTGACTTCGATGCCTTGGCGGCGCAACTCGGCTACAGCCTTGTCGATGGCCGGATAGTGCTCAGGGGCAATACCGAGTTTAGGAAGATCGAGCGTAGGAAGGGCATCGCCGGTATGCAGAGCCTGCTCCTCGACCGGACCAAGAATCATACCTACACACGAGGTGTTGTTGGTAATGGGGTCGATAAGGATAAAGGCACCGGTAGCCTTGTTTGCCTGATAAGCATCGTAGAACAACTCCTTGGACGACACGATGACGGCACGGCCTATCTCGTTGAGTTCCAAATGGTCTACATTGCTCTTTTCGAGGGTATTAACATCGATTTTGTAGTCGAAGTGGTCAATGCGGCAACGAGTGGTGTTGGTGGTCTGCTTCAGGTAGAACGACTTTTTCACATCCATAGGCTGCTCGTCCATCCATACCAGCATGGCCTCGAAGTGACGGCCTACTTGCGGCAGATTGTCGGGATGTACAATCATCTCACCCCGCGAAATGTCGATTTCGTCCTCCAGCTGCAGTGTTACGCACTGGGGCGGAAAGGCGTAGTCGAGGTCGCCATCGTACGACACGATGCGCTTAACCTTGCTGCGTTTGCCCGAGGGCAGTGCCATCACCTCGTCGCCCTGGCGGATAACGCCGCTGGCTACCTTACCGCTAAACCCGCGGAAGTCAAGGTCGGGGCGCAACACGTACTGCACGGGGTAGCGGAAGTCGTGCAGGTTATGGTCGTTGCCGATGTGAACCGTTTCGAGGAATTCAAGCAGCGAGGGGCCGTCGTACCAGGGCGTACGGCTGCTGCGCTCCACCACATTGTCGCCCTCGAGCGCTGAAAGGGGAATGCAGCGCACATCGGGAATGCGGAAGGGCTCGATAAAGTGTTCGAATTCGTTGACAATGCCCTCGAATACCTGCCGGTCAAAATCAACCAGGTCCATTTTATTCACAGCCAGCACAATGTGCTTGATGCCGAGGAGCGAGCACAAAAAGGTGTGGCGGCGTGTCTGGGTAATAACACCGGTGCGTGCATCGACCAAAATAATGGCTAAGTTGGCCGTTGAGCCACCGGTAATCATGTTGCGGGTGTACTGCTCGTGTCCCGGGGTATCGGCAATGATAAACTTACGCTTGTTGGTCGAGAAATAGCGGTAGGCCACATCAATCGTAATGCCTTGTTCGCGCTCGGCCTTAAGTCCGTCGCAAAGCAGGGCATAGTCAATTTGTCCGGCACCGGCATTGCCCACACGCTGCGAGTCGCGCTCGAGCGCCGAAAGCTGATCTTCATAGAGTTTTTTGGAGTCGAAAAGCAGTCGGCCAATCAGCGTTGACTTTCCATCGTCGACCGAACCTGCGGTGAGCAGGCGCAGCAAATCTTTCTTTTCGTCCTGATTCAAGTATTCCTCAATCGAAAGTTTATGTCCGTCGACCATCAAACTTTCTTCGTTGGGATTATTCTTGTTGCTATAGTTTTCTGCCATGAAAGGAGTATTTTTGAATTTGCGACAAAGGTAATAAATAAATTACGAAGAGCACGCGCCATCGGCCAATATTACGTCGGTATCAAGAATAGCTGAGGAGCTGCAACTTAGGCAAAAGAAACTGCCGCATTCCTAAACGGAACACGGCAGTAGAGTTAAGTTGACGTTTTGCGAACGGATTATTCGCCTGCAGAGATGGCACCCGAGGGGCAAACATCAGCGCAAGTACCACAGTCAACGCAAACGTTGGGGTCGATTGAATACTTTTCGCCTTCAGAGATAGCGCCAGAGGGGCATTCGTCGATGCAAGTACCGCATGCAATGCAGTCGTCACTAATTACGTAAGCCATAATTGTAGAATTAAAATTGTTGTAAATGAGTTTTTGTCCGTGCTTTCGTCTGCATGCTCCTCCGGCTCACAGCACAGGGGAACAACGAGAAGATTGCGGGGCAAAGTTACATATTTTTTTGAAAGCGCACCTATTGCAGTGTTTTTATTTCTACCGAAATCGTTTGGCCAATACAATAAAAATCCCGTTCTTTGCGTTAAGGCAAATGTATGATATACCAAAAACATGACACCATGCACCTGCGCTATTTACTCCTTATATATATCACGTGTCTGGCCACCATAGCCGGAGCACAGCAACGCCGTGTACAAAACAAGCCTTTTATTGACGAACGCCGTTTTCACTACGGCTTTTTTGTGGGTATGCACGACCAAACCCTGCAGTTAGCCAACAACGGGTACATCGACCCCGCTACAGGCAAGCAGTGGGTAGCTGCCGCCGACCGCACCAATTTTGGTTTCTCGGTAGGTGTACTGGGTGAATGGAAAATGTCGCGCTACCTGGCGCTCAGGGTGCTGCCCTCGCTGCACTTTGGATCGAAGCACATCAGTTTTCGCGATTTAAGTTCGGGCGATACCGACAGCCAGGACATGAAATCGTGCTACATCGGTGTGCCTGTTGACTTGAAAATTGCAGCACCGCGTTTTAACAACTACCGCCCTTACGTTATAGCCGGCGTGGCCCCCATGTACGACCTGACAACGAGCAAACAAACCAAACTCAGAGCCAAGCCTTTTAACCTGATGCTCGAAGCCGGACTGGGATGCGACATGTATCTGCCCTTCTTTAAACTCATTCCGGAACTGAAGTTCTGCTTCGGACTGAGCAATGTGTTGAATAAAAAACGAAAAGATTTGACCGACCCTTCGCAACTTATCTTTACCCAAAGCATTGACAAGGCAACTGTCAGTATGGTAGTACTGTCGTTCTACTTTGAATAAAGGCTGCACGACAGCGCGTTTAGCTTTAAACTCCTTAACTTTACTAAAAAATATAGACCAAGGCTGTTTGGCGCGTTAAAAGCACATACAGCCTCAACGTTTTATACGCTTCCAACTCTATATATTACAAAAGAATTACGAAATATATTGCTAAATAAGTTACAAATCCTTATCTTTGCACACATAATAGCAAACAACAGGTTGCATTTTTAACCAACTACATTGTAGTTAAACTGCAGCAACCTATGATAGTAACTTCATCAACCCGATTATTCTGTTACTGCTTACTAAACATTTACCACCCATGCACACGGTTAAGCACAGCATCGAGCAGGTTGCCGAAAACCTTCCCCCCATTACCCTTGAGGAGATGTCTTCTATCCGATTGATGAATCGTACCGATCAAAAATATCTAACCGATTTAGCAACCTTATACCGCCTACTTGAATTGGCACGCGGAAGCTATTTTATACAAGATATCAATGGTTTGCGCATATGCCCTTATGCCACTACTTATTGGGACGATGAGCAGCACAGTATGTTTAGATGCCACCAAGCCGGACACCGCCCACGCACCAAAGTGCGCGTACGCACCTATGTTAATTCAGGCCTTTCGTTTTTAGAGGTTAAACAAAAAGACAACCACGGAAAAACGGCTAAAACCCGCATTAGCATACCCTCCATTAACGATGTAATTACAGGCAAAATCGGACATGAATTTGTACACAACACTTCGGGACTTTCTTTGCAATTGCTCAAACCCACCGTCGGCAACCGCTTTAACCGCATTACACTGGTAAATTATGCCAAAACCGAACGGCTGACCATTGATTTTGACTTGCACTTTTACAATACAGAAACTCAAGCAGAGCAAACCATGCCCAATATTGCTGTGATTGAACTTAAGCGCGACGGACGTGTACCCTCGCCGATATTGCCTATACTGCGCGAATTGCGCATCAAACCGGCCGGTTTCAGCAAATACTGCATTGGCGCTGCCTTAACCATTGATTCACTCCCTGTAAACCGCTTCAAAAAACGCCTTATCAAAATTCGGAAAATAGCCGACCGCCAACAACCGGAAATTACCTCTAACCTCGATACATACACTAAACCTTAATAAAGAAGAATACTTTTTTATGCTGACCGATTTTCTTTCCTATTTCTTCTCACCGGCCAACTTCGAATTTACACCATTGGCCATGAACCTCATATTCAGTCTGGTGCTTAATATGGCAGTCACCTGGATTATTGTTCACTTTTTCTACTATCCCAAAGGCCACCGACGCGACTACTACTTTACATTCATCTTGCTCAGTGCAAGCATCTACATGCTCGTGGCACTCCTGCTGCGCAACACACACGACATGGGCATTGGAGCTGCCCTCGGACTTTTTGCCATCTTCGGTATTATACGCTACCGCACTGAGAGTGTGCCAATCCGCGAGATGACCTACCTGTTCTTTCTGGTAGCATTGAGTGTGCTCAATGGCAAGTCGGACAACATGAACCTGCTCGAACAACTCCTGGTAAACGGCATATTCATTGTTTGTGCATGGATTTGCGAGCATTTTTTAGCATCGCGCAACGAAGGCTGCAAATTTGTAAAATACGACAACATAGACCTTATCAAACCCGAACGCTACAACGAACTCAAAGCCGACCTTGAAATGCGCTTAGGGCTAAAAATTATACGAATCGAAGTGGGCGCTGTTGACTTTCTGACCGATATGACAATGCTACGCGTATTCTACGAAGACACAGAAACGCAGATTAAGGAGGTTGACCGTCAGTTTAAAGTTCCGCGCGACTGATGCACATGCGCTCACCAGCACAACCCGAGAGCGCCGGCCCCCATTTACTTCCTTTTTTTAGAACCTCGAACCTGTTCATACAATGAGAATTATCCCATCACTATTACTAAGCAGCTCCATGCTGGCACTTCCGGCCATGGCCAACGACGACTTTGGCATTTGGACTGAAGCCTCTTTTGAAAAAAAGTTTTGCAAAAAGTTTTCGGTCGATGCCGGTGTTGAATTCCGCAGCGACAATCATGTGCAGCGGGCCTCCCGCTGGGCAGGATCGCTGGGCGTTTCGTATAAACCCTTCAAAAACTTGTCCTTTGGAGTTGGCTATGTATTCATTCACGACTATCAGCCCACCGAAATAGATATTGACTACGAAAAAGACAACGAAGGCAACATTGAATACGACGAACAAGGCCGCCCCGAATTCAACGGCTTCAATGTTGACCATGGTTTTTGGCGAAACAAACACCGCGTTAATTTCGACATCACCGGTAAAGTCAAATTCGGCCGTTTCACCTTTTCGGTACGCGAACGCTACCAATACACCCGCCACTTAAAGGCTACCACTCAGCGCGACCGCTATCGTGATGCCCTGCCCGAAAGCATGCAGCCCGAAAACTGGACGGGCAATCTTTATCCCCTTGGAGGCTACTACTTTACCGAACTGAAAACAGGTGACAAAATTAAAAAGGCAAAAGACCGGCATAACCTGCGTTCACGCTTTGAACTGGAGTACGACATCAACAATTTACCGCTTACACCCTGCATCTCCTACGAATTTACCAACAACCTTGCCGACAAACTCGACCTCGAGAAATGCCGTTTGATTGCAGGAGTTAACTGGAAAGTTACCAAGCAGCACCGTCTCAACCTGTCGTACATCTACGAACATGGAGCCGACCGCGATTTCGGTCCCAACCAACACGTCTTATCCATAGGGTATAAACTAAAATTCTGACGTTTTGCAAAAAAACTTCGTTGAATAGTTCACAATTCGAATTTGTAACTTATCTTTGCGAGGCAAACATAAATAACAACGCTTATGAAATCATTATTCCTCACTTTGTTGCTCTCAATGGGCGCAGTGACCGTTTCGGCCCAACAGTATGACTACCTCATTCTGCAAAAGACCGATGGAAATGTCGAAGGCATTGCCGTAGATGGTTTGAAACTCACTTTTGAAGGAGGCAAACTGGTAGCAAAGAACGCAACGGACACTAAAACCATTGCCCTTAACCAAATGCATAAGCTTTACTTCTCTCAAGATATCACTGCGGTAGGTACCGTTGTTGGAAACGAGAGCCAGATTGAAGTCAGCATTGTTGACGGCAAACTCCAAGTAACTGCTCCCGAAGGAAGCAAGGTTAAAGTTTACGGACTTGACGGACGAGAAGTGCCCGCCAATAATCTTGAAAAGGGTGTTTATGTAGTTCGCGTAAACGACCAAAGCTTTAAAGTTCTTTCAAAATGATGAAACCTGCTTGGGGGCTTACAGTGTGTATTGCATTGGCAGCCTCTTTCAAGGCACAGGCACAAACAATGAAGGTGTATCAGGGACAGGTTATTACGGCTGTCCCTGATACTCATGTAAACGAGGTTACGTTTCAAAACAACGGTACCTCATTTACTGTGTCCGGAAATACATTCCAGGTGGCCGAAACAGACCAGATTCTGATTGACCGCACTGAAGTTATTCCGGCCTCTGTGCAAGTAGCCTATACCAATGAAGGGGCCTGGGTTACAGTATCGGCCGACATAGCCCCCTACCTTGACATCCAGACAACCGGGAACCATATTCGCATCATAGCCGCTCCTACCCTGAATAAAGAAGTAAGCTATACCCTGACCGGAAATGCAAACGAAGGTTCCTTTTACATGGATGGCGAATATAAAGCCAAACTCACCCTTTCTAACCTGCAGCTAACCAACCCTGCCGGGGCCGCTATTGACATTGCGAACGGCAAACGAATTGACGTCATTCTGCCCAATGGTACGGAGAGCACCCTGGCCGACGGAACCGGGGGCACACACAAAGCCTGCCTGTTTATCAACGGACACGCAGAATTCAAGGGGGCCGGCACGCTCAACCTTACCGGAAATACCAAACATGCCTACGCATCCGACGAGTACACTTGCTTTAAATCAAGTTTTGGCACGCTCAACATCTTATCGGCCGTTTCAGATGGTTTGCACATTGAGCAATACCTCGAAATGAGTGGCGGTAATATAACCATTACCGGCACACAAGGCGACTGTATTGATGTGGGCATCACAAAAGACCCGCTCGACGAATACAACGGACAAACTTTTATACATGGCGGAAACCTCAACCTCAGTGTTGCCGCCAACGATACCAAGGGTATCAAAACCGACCAAATGCTCACACTTACCGGCGGACATGTAAAGGCAAACGTTAGCGGAAATGGCTCGAAAGGATTCAGCGTAGGAAGCGACTTGACAGTACAACAAGCCGAAGGAGCAGACCTGCATATTGATATGGATGTATCGGGAAGTACCTTTATGCCAGGCGACCCTGTAATGGAGTCAAAGTGCAGAGGCATAAAAGTAAAAGGAAACTTTACCTTCAACGGCGGCAGCATCCAAATGAATGTAACAGGAGCCGACGCCAAAGGCATCTCGCTCGATGGCACCTATAACTACATCAGCGGTACAACCAATGTGCTTCCTTAAACTGCCACATCCGGCAATCTGCAACGGATTCCCTTTCCGAATACTTATTAACAGCCACACAGCGGGAATTGTCAGGTAACAATGAATACCTGACAATTCCCGCTGACACTTTAACGATTCCTGCACAATAAAATTCTGTCCAGCACCTACCCACAGCTTACGTCATAACAGCTATGATAATCACAGGCAACAAAGCCTTTACCCACACCCCTATGACAGAAAAAGAGAAATGTGATTGTGGCGAACTCTACGACGCCAATTACGATAGCGAATTACTCAACGAGCGCAGCCGCTGCCAAAGACTGTGCCATGCACTCAACAACCTGCATCCCGACCAAACCGACGAACGCCAACAGCTCCTTACACGCCTACTCGGAAAAGTACAACACGACTGCACCATCATCTCGCCTTTTTACTGCGACTACGGCTACCGCATTGAAGTGGGAAATCATTTTTTTGCCAACTTCAACTGCGTCATCCTCGACGCAGCTCCCGTAACCTTTGGCAACCATGTGTTTATCGGCCCTCATTGTGGCTTTTACACAGCAGGTCATCCGCTCGACCCCGAACTGCGCAACCAGGGCCTGGAATATGCCCGCCCCATCCGAATTGGGAACAATGTGTGGATAGGCGGCGGCGTAAGTGTACTTCCCGGTGTTACCATCGGCGACAATACCGTGATTGGTGCCGGCAGCGTAGTTACACGCAACATCCCGCCGGGAGTTGTTGCAGCCGGAAATCCCTGCCGCGTAATCCGCGACCTGAAATGCTAAACGCTTCTGACAACCAACCCCGTCATTACCTACCCTGCCTTCACAATACAGCCCGGACATGCCCAAGCACCTTTGCATAAGCACAAAGGGCACCCCTAAGGGGCAAAAACTTTACTTTTTCTTTTGTGCTTCGCTCACCTTGCAGTACCTTTGCTTCGTAAAATAAGAACTACTAACACGACTCGTTATGATTTTGTTTTTTAAGACTCCGCAGAAGAGTATCATAGCCACTCAGGTGGACCATGCGCTCTCTAACAACGAAGTGAACGAACTGTGCTGGCTCTTTGGTGAGGCGACGCTTGAAAAAGCCGAAACGCTGAAGGGTTGGTTTGTTGGCCCCCGTCGCGAAATGATCACTCCCTGGAGCACCAATGCCGTAGAGATTACCCAGAACATGGGTCTCCACGGCATTGCGCGTATTGAAGAATATTTCCCGGTGGCTAACGAGGAGGCCGAACACGACCCCATGCTGCAGCGCATGTACAACGGCCTTGACCAAGAGGTTTTTACCATCAATATTGAGCCTGCTGCCATTGAGTTCATTACCGACCTTGAGTCGTACAACGAGCAGGAGGGTCTGGCACTTTCGCCGGCCGAAATTGAATACCTGCACGGCGTAGAAAAGCAACTTGGCCGCCAGCTTACCGATTCGGAGGTCTTTGGATTTGCTCAAATCAACTCGGAGCACTGCCGCCACAAAATATTTGGCGGAACCTTTATCATCGATGGCAAGGAAATGCCCTCGTCGCTCTTTGCCATGATTAAGAAAACGACGAAGGAAAATCCGCACCGCATTATCTCGGCATACAAAGACAACGTGGCTTTTGCCGAAGGTCCTGTTATTGAGCAGTTTGCTCCCGCAGACCACTCTACCAGCGACTATTTCCGCGTAAAGGACATTGAAAGCGTTATCTCGCTCAAGGCCGAAACGCACAACTTCCCCACCACGGTTGAGCCCTTTAACGGTGCTTCGACCGGTACCGGCGGCGAAATACGCGACCGTATGGGCGGTGGTGTTGGCTCATGGCCTATTGCTGGTACAGCTGTTTACATGACAGCCTACCCGCGTTTGGATGGTGGCCGCGAATGGGAAGAAATTCTGCCCGTACGCCAGTGGCTCTACCAGTCGCCCGAGCAAATTCTGATTAAGGCCTCGAACGGAGCCTCTGACTTCGGAAACAAGTTTGGCCAACCCCTTATTGCCGGTTCGGTTCTCACCTTTGAGCATCAGGAAAACGGAGAGAAGTATGGCTACGACAAGGTTATCATGCTGGCTGGCGGTGTGGGCTACGGCACCAAACGCGACTGCCTGAAGGGCACACCGACCAAGGGTAACAAAGTGGTGGTTGTTGGTGGCGATAACTACCGCATTGGTTTGGGCGGCGGTTCGGTCAGCTCGGTCGATACCGGACGCTACTCCAGCGGCATTGAACTCAACGCCGTACAGCGTGCCAACCCCGAAATGCAAAAACGTGCCAGCAACCTGGTACGCGCACTCTGCGAGGAGGATGTCAACCCCGTTGTTTCTATCCACGACCACGGTTCGGCCGGCCACGTTAACTGCCTTTCTGAATTGGTTGAGGAGTGTGGTGGCCTTATCGACATGTCGAAGTTGCCTATCGGCGACCCCACCCTCTCGGCCAAAGAAATCATTGCCAACGAAAGCCAGGAGCGCATGGGTCTGCTCATTCAGGAAGAACACATTGACCACGTACGCCAGATTGCTGAGCGCGAACGCGCCCCGATGTACGTAGTAGGCGAAACTACCGGTGATGCACACTTTGCCTTTGAACAGGCTGACGGCAAGCGTCCCTTCGACCTCGATGTGGCTCAAATGTTCGGCCACTCGCCCAAAACAGTTATGGTTGACGAAACCGTTGAACGCACTTATAGCAACGTTACCTACGACGTGGCTCAACTCGATAACTACATTAACCGTGTGCTTCAGCTCGAAGCCGTTGCCTGCAAGGACTGGCTCACCAACAAGGTAGACCGCTCCGTAACGGGTAAAGTGGCCCACCAACAGACACAGGGCGAAATTCAACTTCCCCTCTCTGACTGTGGTGTAGTTGCCCTCGACTACCGCGGCTGCAAGGGTATTGCCACTGCCATTGGCCATGCACCGCAGGCCGGACTTGCCGACCCTGCAGCCGGCTCAGTACTCTCGGTTGCCGAAGCACTTACCAACATTGTTTGGGCTCCGCTGGCCGAAGGCCTCGACAGCATTTCGCTCTCGGCCAACTGGATGTGGCCCTGCCGCTCGCAGAAGGGCGAAGACGCCCGCCTCTATCGCGGTGTTGAAGCCTTGAGCGACTTCTGCTGCGCCCTCCAGATTAATGTGCCTACAGGTAAAGACTCGCTCTCGCTTTCGCAACAATACCCCGGTGGCGAAAAGATTATTTCGCCGGGTACCGTCATTGTGAGTGCAGGCGGCGAGGTTAGCGACCTCCGCAAGGTCATTTCGCCCGTCATGAAGAACGAGCCCAAGTCTACCTTCTACCACATCGACTTCTCGTTCGATGAGTTACGCCTCGGCGGTTCAGCCTTTGCACAGAGTCAGGGTTTTGTGGGATCTGATGTGCCCACGGTTAAGAACCCCGAATACTTCCGCGATGCCTTCAATGCTTTGCAGCAGCTCATTAATCAGGGTCTCATCTTAGCTGGACACGACATCTCGGCTGGTGGTTTGATTACTACTCTGCTCGAAATGACCTTTGCCAACACCGAAGGCGGTATGGACATCTGTCTCGACAAATTCGGCAGCAACGACCTCATCAAGTTACTCTTTGCCGAAAACCCCGGTGTTGTGGTACAGGTAGCCGACAAGCACAAGAAGGAATTTAAGGAAATGCTTGATGAAGCCGGTATTGGCTATGCCAAAATTGGTAAACCTGCCGAAGAGCGCCAGATTATGGTTACCCTGAATGATGCTACCTACCAGTTTGGCATTGACTATCTGCGCGACGTATGGTACGAAACTTCCTACCTGCTCGACACCAAGCAGAGCATGAACGGCTGCGCAAAATTGCGCTACGAGAACTACAAGCAACAGCCCATCGAATTTAATCTTCGCAAGGAGTTTACGGGCAAGTTCGAACAGTTCGGCCTCAACCCCAACCGTCGCGAGCCGAGCGGCATCAAAGCTGCCATTATCCGCGAAAAGGGTACGAACGGCGAACGCGAAATGGCCTACGCCCTCTACCTGGCAGGCTTCGATGTTAAGGATGTCATGATGACTGACCTTATTGAAGGTCGTGAAACGCTCGACGAAGTAAACATGATTGTCTTCTGCGGTGGTTTCTCCAATTCCGACGTTCTCGGATCGGCCAAAGGCTGGGCTGGTGCCTTCCTTTACAACCCCAAAGCCAAAGAGGCGCTCGACCGCTTCTATGCACGCGAAGACACCCTCTCGCTCGGTGTTTGCAACGGTTGCCAGCTCATGGTTGAACTCAACCTTATCAACCCCGACCATAAGAAGCGTGCACGCATGCTCCACAACGACTCGCACAAGTTCGAGAGCGCCTTCCTGGGTGTTACCGTACCTACCAACCGCAGCGTAATGTTCGGCTCACTCTCGGGCGACCGCCTGGGTATCTGGGTAGCTCACGGTGAGGGTAAGTTCGACCTTCCTTATGCCGAAGATGAATACAACGTTGTGCTCAAGTACTCGTACGACGAATATCCCGGCAACCCCAACGGTTCGAGCTACTCGGTAGCTGGTATTGCCAGCGCTGACGGACGCCATCTGGCCATGATGCCTCACCTTGAACGTGCCTTCTTCCCCTGGCAAAACCCCTACTACCCCGCAAACCGCAAGGCCGAAGACATCACTCCATGGATGGAGGCCTTTGTTAATGCCCGCAAGTGGGTGGAGCAAAAGTTGAATAAGTAATTGCATGGACAACGGCCCCTGCGGCCAATCTTATCCATACACAATACATCTTATTGTAATTACAGCGCGAGGCTTGCATAAACAGGCTTCGCGCTGCTTGTTTTTACGCTGCCGATTCGTGCAGCCCAATCTGTCAACCGCAACCAACGGCTACACGCATTCTAACATTCAACACACGTTCCATTCTCAAAAGTAAAAAGGCGATGCTCAACAGTCAGCCTATACAAACCTTGAGGTGTTATGTCAAACATTGTACATCAACTTAACGAGGCCGACCTGCAATTGCAAGTCGGCCTCATTTTGCTAATATGCTTTAGGGAGAGTTGTAGAACACTCAAATAATAGTCAGAACGAAAATGGATTTTTATACGAAATACTGATTACGTCGGGCACGATGCCTGCACGGGTTAGTTCATAATGACCACCAAATCGTTGGCAGCAGCATAACTGATACGATAACGGTAGAGTTGTTTGACAGCATGTTCTCCCTCACGCAACAGGCCATTGGTAAGATCGTATACACAATGGCAGCGAGGGCAGGTAAGTTCTTCGGGACCACTAAAACTGAGCGAACGCTGCAGCATGTTCTCCTCGTAACAAGTAGGGCATGCCAAATCGTATGCCACAGGGCGCTGCTGCATGTTCATGTCGTAGGTTGATGGAATGCCTACCACAAAGCCGGCGATACACTCAGGCTTACCATAGTTCTCCAAGGCTGTAAGCGGATACGATCCGGTGGTTCCATCGGTTCCTTTAAACTCGTAGGTGCGCGTGCCTATGGTTATCTGGCAAAACATGCCGGGGTTATTGAGCGCCGTGTAAAGGGGATGGATAGCTGTTACAGGGGTGAAACGCAAAAAGGCGCGTTCGTGAGCATAATAGTCCTCAACATCGGAACTGCATCCTGCCACACTTGCTAACAAGGCGCAGGCCGGAAGAATGGTACGGAGTAAATGTTTCATTAGAACAATGGAGTTATGGGGGATTTGGCCGATGGGATTGCCACCCATTAAGGGGTGGATGCCTCCATCTGCAAAAGTAAACTGAAGGAGTTGCCACTGCGCTCGCCTTTCACTATCTTTGCCCAAAGTAAAGCATAATATCTACGAAAGATGTCTACAAGCGAAGAAATTGCTCAGCAACTAAACGAGCACAACAAAGCGGAATACCCGCCCATGCATACGGCCGAACATTTGCTCAACCAAACCATGGGACGAATGTTTGGCTGCGAACGTTCACGTAACGCACATATCGAACGTAAAAAGAGCAAAATCAGTTTTATTCTGTCCCAAGAGCCAGATGAAGCTACGGTGCAGCAAATTGTTGACCGTATGAACGAACTGATTAAAGCCGACTTACCAGTAACGTACGAATTTGTACGAGCCAACGAACTTCCCGAAGGAGTGGCTACCGACCGCCTGCCTGAAGGGGCGAGCGAACTGCTACGCCTGGTGCGTATTGGCAACTACGATCAGTGTCTGTGTATTGGGAGTCATGTAGAACGCACAAGCGAACTTGGCGAATTTATCTTGCTTGGTACCAACTGGGATGCTGAGAAGCACAGCTTCAGAGTACGCTTTAAGTTGGGAGTAAAAGCCAATTAAACCTACGCCACAACGCTGGCATTGTGCAACATACTTAAAACATCAAACGGCTTGCAGCCTTTCCGCCCCCGGGGGGGATGTGCTGCAAGCCGTTTTTGCATAAATGGCGGAGCAAAGGGCTATAACTATCCGACACTACCTTCGAGCGAAACGCTCAACAGTTTTTGAGCCTCAACGGCAAACTCCATGGGGAGTTTATTGATAACGTCTTTGGCGTAGCCGCCAACAATGAGCGAAACGGCATCTTCAGTTGGTATGCCGCGCTGGTTGCAATAGAGCAACTGCTCTTCGGATATCTTTGAGGTAGTTGCCTCGTGCTCTACAGTAGAATCGGGGTTACGTACGTCAATGTAAGGGAAGGTGTGGGCACCGCATTCCGAACCCAACAGCAAGGAGTCGCACGAGGAGTAGTTGCGAGCACCGCAAGCCTTTGAACCTACTTTAACCAAACCGCGATAGGAGTTTTGGCTTTTTCCGGCCGAAATACCTTTCGATATGATTGTACTGCGGGTATTGCGGCCTATATGTACCATCTTAGTACCGGTATCGGCCTCCTGGTAGTTGTTGGTTACAGCTACCGAGTAGAATTCGGCCTGCGAATTATCGCCCATGAGCACACACGAAGGGTACTTCCAGGTAATAGCAGAACCGGTCTCTACCTGTGTCCATGAGAGTTTGGAGTTTGCACCACGCAAATGTCCGCGCTTGGTCACAAGGTTGTATACACCGCCTTTACCATTCTTATCGCCAGGATACCAGTTTTGGACAGTTGAGTATTTAACTTCGGCATTTTCTTTCACCACAATCTCTACAATGGCTGCATGTAGCTGGTTTTCATCGCGCATGGGGGCTGTACAGCCTTCCAGGTAGCTCACGTAGCCGCCATCGTCGCAAACAATGAGCGTACGCTCAAACTGTCCGGTGTTGCGGGCATTGATACGGAAGTAAGTAGACAACTCCATGGGGCAACGTACACCCTTGGGGATATAAACAAACGAACCATCAGAGAAAACGGCACTGTTGAGCGCTGCAAAGTAGTTGTCGCGATAACTCACAACCGAACCTAAATATTTGCGCACCAACTCTGGATTTTCGCGCACAGCCTCTGAAATGGAACTGAAGATGATGCCCTTTTCCTGCAACTTCTCCTTAAAAGTAGTTTTAACACTTACCGAGTCCATCACTGCGTCGACAGCCACACCAGCAAGCGCCATGCGTTCCTCAAGGGGGATACCTAATTTATCGAAGGTCTTCATCAACTCTGGGTCTATCTCCTTTTTACCCTCATCCTTCTGCTTTTTAGTGGGGTCGGCATAGTAAGAGATGGCTTGGTAGTCGATTGCCGGCAGGTTTACATGTGCCCAATCGGGCTGCTCTAATGTAAGCCAGTAACGGTAGGCCTTGAGGCGAAACTCAAGGAGCCACTCGGGTTCTTCTTTTTTGGCCGAAATCAAACGGATTACATCTTCGTTGAGTCCACAATCAATGATTTCGGTATGAACATCGGTAGTAAAGCCGTATTCGTACTTTTTGTCGGCTATTTCTTTTACGTATTCGTTGGATGCCATGGCTTTCGGGTTATTTTTTGCTGACATCTACCCAAATGGTATCGGGCTGCGCCTCGACCGAATCGGCAGGTGCGGTTTTGAACGAGTCGGCTGCAAAAAACATTTGCAAGGCGCCGGCTACGGGTTTGAACAGATGGGAGTCGGCTGTCTTTTCATCGTTCATGATGTGAAGGGCTTGCATCACATTGAGCACGCAGCTCAAAAGCACTACGTACTTAAGCACACTCACCGTTGCGCCCAAAATGGAGTTGGGTATGCCCAACTGCATGCCCTTCAGAGCCTTAGTCAGCAAGTTTGCTACCAAGCCTAAGAGGATGGGCACAATAATCCACAGCAAGAAGAAGGCTATAACACTGGTTAGCATGTTGGTTTCTGTACCCTTTACTGCCAAAAATTCGCTAAACGCGCTGTAACAGGTTGCAGCTATTAAGAGTCCGACCAGGAAACCAACGGTCGAAACCACCTCCTTGATAAATCCTGCACGCCAGCCGCTAAAAGCTGCCCAAAGGAGCAGGACGCAGATAAAGATGTCGATCATAATTTTCGAATGTTGTTTTGAGTAGGCAAAAGTACTGCTTTTTTGACGAAGTCGGGCCGAAAAGGCGCTTTTATTGCACCTTTGCGCAGTTTTATTAACGTAGCTGCCACCATTCACCGCAAGGTTATTCCTTAACTTAACAGAAATAGTGAATTGCATAACGCTAAATGCTTACTTGCAGAACTTTGGTCAAACACTTGAGTGGCACTGGAATTTTACGAAATCACCACTTACAACAATCCGGAATGCTCCTTTTTTGACAAATTACCCTTCAACAATCCGAAGCGGATGCCTATTGCACGACAGCCCCTATGTTCCCTTCCGCCACTGCCTCATCAAAGAGTTGCAGACAAACAAAAAGGATGCTGCCCCGCCATTAAATTTAAGCAGAACAGCATCCTGTATTTCAGGACGATATTTGATTTTAGAAACTGGCATTTATTATTGTAGTATGAAATATACATTTAGACAAGGATCATACCTCCTTCGTTTTATATACTCCTTTTTGCCAGCCAACTCACATATCCAGTCTGGGATTTAAGCCTAAAGTGCGTCAAAGTCAAAATTATCAAGATTCTCGCCGTTCTCCTTCGACTGCATGAGTTCCTGCTTGAGTTCGTTGGCATCTTTCGTTACCTCCGCGGATTCCGTGAAGTTAATGCCGTCTACGTTGGTCAGGTCAACCGAGGCATCAATGGGCGTACCCTCTTCCGTAAAGGTGGTTTCGTAGGCCTTCAAAACTTTGCGGCAGGCCTTCATTTTGACAAGATGTTCCTTCATCTTCTTGATGTCGCCGCCCGATGCCAAAATTCCGACGCCCACACCTGTGAGAACACCCCAACCCTTTTTTTTACTAGTCAAGGCCCCGACTGCGGCACCCCCACCTACCTTGGCGATAACGATACCGAACGACTTCATGGCTTTGCCCAGTTCTTTGCGGGCCGTGTTGCGATCGCACACCTTGCCGTTCTGATCGAAGAGGAAGTACCGATACATCATCGTGCCGTCTTCGTTTTTAAGGGTGTCGCCCTTCTCGTCCGTCTGTACCACCTTCATAACGGTGTAGAGGGGAGCGTTGGCCAGCATCTCCTTGGTGTCGACTGTCACAGTGTCCTGCTGTGCCTCGTCGGCGGCGGGTTGCTGGCTGTTGGCATCGAGGGCATTAACCACCTTCTCGAGTTTCTTCAAAAACTTCTGGGCTGAAGCATCCGTTGCCGCCAGCGTAAAGGCTGCTACAAGCAACAGGCTTTAAAAAATAAATGTTTTCATTTAAATAAATGGTTTATGAGTTATTTATAAGTGAATATGCCGATTGCGTACTCCGGTTGCAGCCGCACACGGGCTTGTTTAACGAGCACCACAAGGCGATACGCCCTGCAGCAGTATGACAATGCTGCTACCCGCAGACGAAAGGCAGAGCCTTATTTGGTGAACATCTTCAGGCGGAAGCGCTTCTCGGTATAAGTACCTGTAGCCTGACGGAACAATTCGCCGATGCTCATGTACTTAATCTTGATGTCGCGCTCCTTGCCGGGACGGAAAAGGATACCGGTGGGCAAGTTGGTGCGGTCAATCTCCATTTCGGCCACACCATTTGCATCGGTCACGCCAATCTGCTTGAAGTCCTGCGATTTCTTTTCGGCCATGCGCGTAAACTTGCGGTCGGAAGTAAACATGCTCGAAGCAAGGGGGTCGACGCCATGATACGCCCAAATCTCCACACCGGGCAGGTAGTCGCCCTCGTTAAGGGTTTGCCACTCTACCACGGTAAAGAAAAATTTGAGCGGCATGCCGGTGAGCATGTTTTCGAGTTTACCGATGCGCGTGGTGTAAAATTCGCTGGCGTTGTAGTTATTGAGCGTTTGCATATAAGTTATAGCGGCCGAGGCATAACGGGCCACCTCCTCCTGCGATGCTGTACCCTGCTTCTTCAACTTCACAAGGCGCGACATGGCCTTGGCGGCCAAATCGTTGTAAAGGATGCACGAGTCGCACTGGGCTATCGACTCCTTGATGGTAGGGCGCATATTAAAGGCGAGTCCCTCGACATTCAGTGAGTTTTTAAAGGCTATGCGGGCCTCTTCGTACTTGCGCTGCTTATAGAGCTCGGATGCTTGCATAAAGAAGGCAGCGCTTTTACCCACAATGATGGTTTTTTCAATCACCAGCGGGAGCACGGCATACGCATACTTTTCGCGCGGTCCCATATTTCCCACCAGGTCGGCGTCGAGTGCCAAACGGTTGGACCCTTCGGCATAAATCGCAATCTGTAGCATCGCATTGTACGCCTCCTCGGCCTCATCGGAGAGTTTAATCAGGTTGTCCAACTCTTCCCACTCGGCCGCAGTAGCCTGGTCAGACTTGGTCTGCAGCAAGTTTTCGAGTTGGTTGCACCGTTTGCGCAAGCTGTCGGCCTTCTGCCGGGCCTCCATTTTGGGGCGAATGGGGATAGTCAGTCGGAGTTCCTCCTTATCGGGGTCAACAGGATTGGAGTGGCGCGTAAGTTTGGCCTGCAGCGCAGGCGAGAAGTCCACTTGCAGGTTCTTGATGGTAGTGGTAAACTCCAGCATGCACTCTGTGGCATTCAAATGAGCATCGTTGGGACGCTGCTGGCTGTCGATGCGAATGGGTTGCGAATACTCGCCCATGCTATAGGCTATGGCATAGTCGGCCTTGAGCGAGGGTAAAATTTCGGTGTTGTACACATTGCCGCGCCGGCTGATTTCGATTTTAGGCGTACGGGTATCGGCTTTGTCAACTACCACCAGGTATTCAAACCGACCGTCGGGACGTTCGCCGTTAGGACGCACCTCGTACTTCTTGGCTGCATTAGAGATGGTAATGACCAGGTCGTTGCTCTTGGAGAGGATGAGCACGCCGCTATTGCCGTCGAGCGACTCGATGCGGTCGCCCTCTTCGTACCTGCTGGTAATGAAAAAATCGGTTTGGGCCAGAAGCGGAGCAGCCAGCAGCAGAAGGAGCAGGAAAAGACTTATTCGTTTCATCGCGTTTTACATATTAAGAAACAGGCATTACAGGTCGAAGGCTCCAAGGGTCGAGATGTCATCGTCTGGAGTTTGCTTCTGCCCGTTCACCCACTGGGGTTGCCAGGTACGTACGTGAATGGTGGGATCGCCGCCGTTATCGGGAAATTCCCAAAGCAGGAAGAGGTAACCCTCATCGCTATAGTTGCTCGACTTCCAGTGCTGACGCAAACGCACACCGTACATGTTGGGGTTAACAAGCGAGCGGGTGATGCCGGCACAGCCACCCCCCTCGCCATGCTCGCCTATTTCTGAAAACTGTACGTCAATCCATTTGTTGCGGGCAAAAGCCATGCGCAGGTTGCGCAGGTACTGCTGCTTGGACTGCTTGGTGTAGGTAACCTTTTGGGTCCACTTGGCATTATCATTGCCGGTACGCGCAGTTACGACCTTGCCGGTTATAATCAGCGCATCGCCGCTAAAGATTTGGTTAATGAAGTTGATGTCGCGCTGATTATAGGCGGTGCGAAAGCGCTCGATGTATTGCATAATAATCATCTGCCGCTCTTTATCGACCACACCGCCGCAACGCTCCATACTCTCGGCCATATGGGCATCAAGAGCCAGGCGGAAGTCGGTAATGATTCCGTTGCGGTCGCACTCAATAACGGCTTCCTGATAGGTTCCGACGCCAAAGTTTTCGTCGACGGGCGTAATAATCAGGGGGACGTGGCTCACTTGCATCGAGCCGTTGCTGAACATCCAGCAACGCTCTACCACCTCTTCGTCGTCAATGTAAAAGGGGGTCACCGCCCACAGCCGGAGCAAAGACTTGAGGGCAAAGTCGTTCATAGGCAGGTTTTTGGTGGTAAGCACCGAACCGGCTGCCTGCGCGCGGTTAATTTCGCTCAGCACCTGACTGATATTGTGGGCCGCCTTGGTCAGGATTGCGGGGTGTGCTGTACCTTCGTCAATGGTCAGGGTAACATTAACTGATTGAGCCTGCAGGCGCAAAGTGCTAAACAGCAGGACGCACAACAGTGCACAGGTCGAAAATAGTTGCTTCATTGTTGTTCAGAAGTTGATTGCGTATGTGTTTAGAACTCGACACCGATGGCTCCACAGCCGCGGTAATTCACAATACCATCGGCCTTGCCAGTACGAACGTTGGTGCGCTCGGCGCCGGGAGTGAGGACGGCCACCACGTCGCCGTCGCGGTTATAAATAAAAAGGTAGTTAGTCTCGGGGTTGGTCAGGTTGGCATAGCGCGCATAATGCTTGAGTTTGCCCTGGCTCTCGAGTGCCTTGAGTTTCGCTGCCAGGTCGGCATAGCGCTTACAGGCAGCCAATTCGGCTATGGGTGCGGGAATTTCGTCCTGCAACTGTTTATCCACAGCGGGTTGCTTGGGGTTGGCAATCACTACAGCGTTGTCGGTGGGTATAATGTCCTTCTTCTTTACATAAATAAAGTAGCGGTACATGTTGCTGCTCCGGGGCATGGAAAGACTGGTCCAGAGTTCCGAGCGGTTATTGACAATCAGGTTGGAGCTGTTGCGCACTTTCCGCTGCCCTTCGACCCATTCGCTGATGGCATCAAACAACTTGAGTTCGGCCGCACTGCGGGCATTGGCCTCGGAGGGGGCTGTAGCCTCGGCATAGAGGTAGCTGGAGTTTTTCTTGATGCGGTTTATCTCCTTACGCACGTCTTTATGGTCGTCGGCACCAGCCGTAAGAGCAGTAGCTCCAAGCAAAAGGGCGCCCAGCAGATTTCTTAGTTTCATTGGATAGAAGTTTGGGAATTATTGAAAAACTTATCGGTCATTGACTGCAGTGGCGTATAGGTGTAGAGCGTACCCGTTAGCATGCCAGGCGTGCCGGCAATCAAATTGACAGGCACCTTGAGTATGAGCATGTGGCTGTAAGCCAACGTGTGATTTACGGCCCAAAGGGTGCAGCTGACTGTTTGCGCATCTTTATCCTTTATGCCCAAATAAAGAATGCAGCCTTCGGCCTGACAATAGCGTACAAATTGCTGCAGCGTCACCTTCAGGTGGTGCTGGCGGTAACCATACTTGTTGAGCGTGAGTTGCAGGGGGATGGGCCGTGGCGAGCAGCCCGTGAGCAGGAGGTTGTGAAGGCTCTGCAGCGGCATCTTGCTGTCCATCACGAGGCACTGTTGGGAACCCTTACCCTGCAGATAAAGACTGGCCCTGATTTGATTGGACAGAAAGGTTCCCTTACTGGCTATGGAATAGCCCTCGGCATGCGAAAACGAGGCTTTTTTCCAATCGCTCAGCACCTGTTCGGCGGTCACGGGCTCGGCCGACATGCGGGGCAGGTCGCGCTCAACAATGTTTTCGAGTTCAATGGCATTGGCTCCCGAGAGTACCTGATAGTCGGTGCGTATAGCCATTTCAACCCGTTGCTGCTTTTTTTGCCCCTCCCGTTGCACTTGCTGCATCCGCACCACAAATCCTTTTTTGCCGCGCGATTCGATGCCGGTAGCGTCGTCGGGACTAAAATGCTTCAGTATGCCTGCGTGGCCGGCTCCGAACATCACGTTGCGGCGGGCCTCACGTTCGGCACGATCTACTCCGGGCACCTGCACGTCCTCTTCGAGTGCCATGCGCTCAATAAAGTAGAGCAGCTCGGCAGGGCGGTACGAGGCGGCCCACCCGGTGTTGAAGAGTTTATAGCCTATGTGCGAAATATCGCCCAGACTATTGGTGCACACACGCAAAGGCTTTCCCTTGAAGGTCCAGGTGGAATCGTTGTTGACGTCCGGACCCAACTTCCCGGGCAACTCCAGGTGCATGGCCCTGGCCAGTTGCTCCAAGCAACGGGTTCGGAAAGTCACCCCGGCATTCACCACCAGGGTGAAAGCCGAGATGAAAATAACTGTTACGCACAAGCGTTTGGTCATGGTTTTACGGCTGTTTGATTACCATTGTGCGACCAGTATCCGATGCCGCTGATGCGGCCATCGCGGAACTCGCCTTCAAAGGTATCGCCGGGATTGGCTACAAAATCCTTCGACGGTACAATGCGGGTATTCTTTTTATAGGTTATCTTGCCGTAACCGTGGGGCTTGCCGTTCTTCAAGTCGCCGTGATAGGTGCCATAACCCAAGTTAACAGTACCCTTGCCGTTTGCAACCTTCTTCGGCGAAGGTTTGGTGGCCTGGACGTTTCCACCCTTCGCATTGGTGCTGGTGCCCTGAACGTTTCCATCCTTCGTCGGGGTGCCTGAAGTCGCTGTTTCGACCGGAACATCACCTTTCGCGTATTTACCCAAACCGAAAAGGATAGAGTCCTCGCGGGTGTACTCAATTTTATCGCTTGGGGCGGCAACCATGGTATCGGTATCTTCGTCAGGCTTTTGAGCAACGGTTTCGGCAGCTTGGTCCTTCGGCTCCATCTGTTCGGTAGCTTCGTCAACCGGTTCAGGCTTTTTGCTGCCCGTTCCAAGCACTACAACCACTACAGCTCCGATGGCCGCAACGGCCAGGAGTCCCACAATCAGCCATTTCACTAGCGGTTTCCGGGTGGTCTGAGGGGTTGAAGCGCCCTCTTCGAGCGACTGATGGCATTTGGGACAAACAAATTCCTCGCCCGGCTCTACCTCAACCAGCTGCTTATAGTTATCACACTCAATGTTAATACATTTACCTACTTTCTTTGCCATTATTTAAACGGAGTATAAAGGATTATAATTTCAAGTCGCTGTCGCAGAGTTCCTCGGCTGCCTTGTTAAAGGCCATGAACTCGGGATTGTTCTCGTTGTCGCCCACCAGGGGAAGGAGCACATTGTCGAGCAGTTCGCCCAATTTGAGCATCAGAGCATTTCGTTTGTCAATGTGCTTGTAGTTAGCCTCCATCTCGACCGTCACCACGTTTTTCAGGATTTCAGCATCCATGGCACGGGTGGCTTTGCTGAGTTCCTCGAGGGTTTCGATGGGATTATTGCCCACATGTACCCAACGGCTGATACGGCCCATCTTATTCTTCTCGCCGGCAAATGCTTTATACTTCTCGCCGGTTTCAACGTCCTCACGTTCCACAATGATTCCGTCGATTGCATAGGCCAGGAGCACATAAGGTATGAGTTTTTTACGCATCGTCATCTTGTCTACGCGGAAGAGCGAGGGGAGTTCCTTGGCAAAGCTTTCGGTGTGAACCACCATACGGTTCACCTCGTTGCGGGTCAGCATATCGTATTTTTCCTTGAGCACGCGCAGGTTGTCGACATAGCGGAGGGGGAAGCCGCTGTGAGCCGTTACCACGATAATCTGATTGCTCTTGAAGTTGACCGACACGTCGCGGTCGCGGTCAAAGGGTATGTTGCCGCTATTGCCAAAGGCTGCAATAAAATCGTTGCGGAAGGCATCGTTCTCCTCGTACTTAGGCAAGGAGAGCTGCACAATTTTTTGATGATTTGCTGCCGTTTCGGGACTGCCTTGTCCCTCCTCCGAGGTATTGAAGGTCAAGAAACTCTGCGCCGCATTATAAATGTCCTGCACAAACTTCTTCATCTTTTCGGGAGTGCTGCACTCGGTGCTGCTGAGTTTGTCAAGAATGTTCACCTTCACCAGGCGCTGGTTGGGGTTAATGGTTGAGTAGTTTTCCATTTCCTTGCGCGCATTCTCAATGCAGCTCTTGAGGGTGATGCTCTGCAGCACGCCCACATTGATTTTCTTTGACAGCAAAGAGAAGGTGGCATTTTCCGATCCGGCCGCGTTGATAATATTTAGGCGGAGCGCAGTGGCATACTCCCGCTGGTTCTGCTGGTTCTTGAGAAAACCGACCACGGTTTGGCGCACCATGCGGGGATCGTACTCCTTGATTACTTCGCGCTGCACATTGGTGCTGTCAGCATCTGACAGTTTGCACTTTTCCTCGGCCTGCAGCTTCATGCTGTCGGCAAAGTCAACGAGCGTTGCCCGGAAGGGATCGATGCAGTTGGCGTTGAGCACCATAAGCATGGTTTTAATTTCGTTGATAAGCTTAACTGCATAGTTGTAAGCAACCACCTGGGTCATGAGGGTGAGCTGTTCGCGCTTCACCTCGGCAAAGCGGCTAAAGGTCTTGGTCGATGCGTTGGTAATGGCATCGCGCAGCCAGCCGATGTTGTTCCAGTCTTTGCGCACTTCCTCGATTTTCTGACCCAAATCTTCGTTGAGGTACTTGCCATACTTGCTGACTTTTCCCTGAAAGCCCTCGACGCGTTCTTCGCAGTCGGCCACGAGCAGCCTGATGTACTTATGCACTTCAATGATAGACATCTCGCCGTTCTGCCACTTGGTAAAGAGGTTATTTTCGATGCGGCGCACAATCTCCTCAGCAAAGCCAGATATCTCGCTTTCGTAGTCGATATAAAACTTTTTGACGCCTTTGCCGCGGTACATGCTGTCGAAGAATTTGTCGCACAACTGATTGAAGGTCTGGAACCACTCCTTCTTGTTGTACTCGCTCTCTACGTCCTGTTTGTAGCGGTCAATATAAAATTCCCAACCCGAAATAATGGGTTTCCAGTTGGTTACATTCTTTTCGATTGAGAGAAGCGGTTTGCCGAGCGTAAGGTACTCGTCGGTCAGCAGATTCGACTCGAGTTCCTCGGGCTTCGAAATGTCGGCCTTGAGGTTTTTTCCCACCATATCTTCGGTACATTCGTCTACAAAACCGCGGGTATCGTCCCACAGGCCGTGCAACATCTGGAGCGAAGCCTGGCGTGCAAAATGGTAGGCACCGTATTCTACCACTTCGTTCTCGGGATACTCTATGCGCTTGACACCAAAGGTCATGAAGCGGCGGCTGTGTACGGGTTCGTGCACCTCGTTCTCTTCGGGAAGCATGCCGTTGTTCTCGTTCGACACGAGGCGGCTCATCTTACCCTCGTTGAGCAAGCCGGCCACCACAATTTTCTGGAACAGGAAGTCGCCCACAATGCCGGGCAACACCTTATGCAGGTTGACCTCCTTGCCGGCTTCGTTCACATTGCTGAAGAGGTAAGCCATATCGAAGGCATCCTGACCCTTGAGCAGGTGGCGCACTTTGCCATATTCGTCGGTATTGCCCTTCACATCGGTAGGATGGTATTTACCCACCGACATGGCGTTAAGCTCAAGCAGGGCAGCATAGCCGTTGGGCTGGTAAAAGCGGTTGCTGTCTTCGCCTCCGGGTATCTGAATAATTTTTTCGGGAACGTAGAGGTAGAGCTGGATATTAAACTCGGTACGGTTATCGCCCGTACGCTGAAACTCGTTGCGTATTTGTGTAACGGCATCGACAATGGATCCGGAACCGGTTCCACCGCCCAGACCGGCACAAATGTGGAAGGTAACGTCACGGCTATCCTCACGCTCCTTGAGAGCACGCACGCGGGCATGGAGCTGCCCGACAAAGGTGTTTTGGGGTAAGCCGCACATGTTGTTGGCAAAGAGCATACGTCCGAAACGGCGGCGCTGACCTCCAATACCTTCGCTGATAATGGCTCCGATGCCTTCGTTCAGGAGCGACTGGTCCTTGCGGTTGATAAAGGCATTCAGACCAGAGTATTGGTCCAGATTATCGAGCACAGCAGCCCCGATGCCATTGATAGAGAGGCGCTGCGAGGGTGAGAGCTGTACCGAGGCTCCCAGGGTTTGCCAATCGCTCTCGTTATTGAGGTCGGCCAAACTGGAGTCGACATACAGATACTCGATGTTGGCATTGCCTTGGGGATTGTTCGAACGAAATTCTTCGTAAATACGTTTTGCGTAAGGCGCAAAGGATAGAACCGCCGGTTCCTCCCAAACCAATGATTAGATGATTTGCCATGGTAATATATTGATGTATGATTTTTTAAAGGGATGGTAGTGATAGATTATGTTACGAGCAGGCTGGCAAGAGGGCGCCGCCAGGCGTAGGTAGCGGGGCATCTGTGCACGTCTGCCTATGCCTGAACTCCTGAATCGGACGCTCTGTTTTTACGGGAACGGGGGTAGAATTTTTTAAAACAGAATCTGATTTTTCGAAAGCGGATTTCTGAATTTTCGAAAGCAGGGTTCCGATTTTGCGAGAGTTGGTGCCGGATGGCAAAAGTTGGGTGCCGCACGCTCGATGGCGGATGCCGAATTTACGGCAACGGTGGCCGGGCTTGCTGCACGCGGACCTGAACCTCAGCTAATCGTCGTAGATTTTCGGTCGACTATGATAGCTGCCTCGCGACGACCTTCGGGGGCGCTCCATGCTCCTGGCAATGCCCCAGATGCCAATGGTCAGAAAAAGCATGCTCCATCCGGCCCGGCGCAAAAGATAATAATTGATGTCGCTACGCAGGTTGTCGACCAGTGCGGTGCCGTTCATCACGGCCGTATCGCCTGCTTGCTCGACATAACCGGCAAGCAGGGGCCACTCGCTGCTGATGTAATGGTTGACTACGGCTACGGGGTCGTCCTGCGGGGAGGTGCCGTCGGATACCACTTGCTCAACGTGGGTAAGGACTTGTTCCAAATCGTCGCAATAACCGCGCACGGTCAATGCACCGGACACACATACAAACTGAAAGGCCAAACAGGCACCAAGCACTGCACCTATCAAATAACTCATAGGGGTAAACTGCCGGTTATTCTGCCACGACCGGATAAGCACCAATGCCAATACCACCACTACAAGCGATGCCACAATACCTATTAAAAGGCTTCCGAAGGAATTACTGAGTATTCCAAAAAAATTCCACATAGCTGGTTATCTTAAAGCTTTGGTTTCAGAAACACGTATCGGGCGAACACAGCTACTTTTACATCAAATGAGGCCACGGAACCCCGGCGCACTTCGAACAAAAATGATACAAGCAAATTGAATAACACACTTAGCCGCACGCACAGTCAAGCCCAAACAACGCTACAGGCCAACCGAAACCTCGCTTACTCAATGAAAATGGATGAAAACATGTGTATAACCGCTTTCAACAGCCTTGACCGAAGCAAAGGAACGAGTAGAGAATTTTAAGAGGATTTAAGTGTCACTATGTTTTTGAATTCAAAATCTTGTCTTTGCAAATTTAAATAACTAACACCTAATTGCTAGCGACAAAACTATAAATTAAAACTTTCAGTCCCAAAAATCACGGAAAACCATGATGCCATTTAAGTCCTCGAACCGCTATTTTAATGGAATTCGGTGATGTTTCGTCGTTTTTTTTATTAGACAAAAACAAAAACATGCAACAACTGATAACAAAAGAGCAACGCCCTTTTTACCCCATCTACCACAAACGCCTCAACTCGGAGGGCTCCGCACATCCTCGTGACCATACCGCTATATATAAAAAGGAGTACCGGCAGTTGACGGTACTCCTTTAAAATAAATAATACTTCGTACGCAGACACGCTGCGATTTTTGAATTTTCAAGTTCCGGCTACTTACGCACCAGGCGCATGGCCTCGCCAATCCACAGAACGACTGAGGTTCCAGCAATGATGATAAACCAGTCGGTCAGGCCGATAGGTGTTACATTAAACATCTTTCCGCCTATGGTTACAATGGCTATTTGTCCCAACAGGATAAACAGCGCTATGAACATGAAACCCTTGCAGCCGGCAAAGTGGAAGGCCGAACGGCCCGTCTCGAAAGCACGGGCATTAAACATATTCCAGAATTGCAGCATCACGAAGATGGTAAAGAACATGCTCAACTCGTAGGCACTAGTACCAGGCTGCGAAGCAACCAATGCTCCGAGGTCGGCCAAATTAGTCAACGACGTGATGTCGTAACGCTGGAAGACAATCAGCAGCCCGATAAGTCCGAGTGTAAACAAAATACCGGTGGCCAAAATACCCACCCACATGGCACGGTTAATGATAAAGGCGGTGCGCTCGCGCGGGCAATCGTTCATTACCGACTCGGAAGGAGGCAGCGAAGCCAGGGCCATGGCAGCAAAGGTATCCATAATGAGGTTTACCCAAAGCATCTGCGTTACCGTAAGCGGCGACTCGGTTCCGAAGAATGCACCAAACAGCACGATGAGACAGGCCACTACATTGACCGTCATTTGGAAAAGGATGAAACGCTGGATATTTTGATAGAGCGAACGACCCCACATGACGGCACGGGCTATAGACGAGAAGGAGTTGTCGACGATGGTAATATCAGAAGCCTCCTTGGCCACACTGGTACCATCGCCCATCGAAAGGCCTACATGCGCTGCCTTGAGTGCAGGAGCATCGTTGGTACCGTCGCCGGTAACGGCTACTACCTGTCCCTTCTTTTGCAAAGTTTCAACCAGGCGTTTCTTGTCCATAGGACGTGCACGCGAAATAATCTTGATGTCGAGTATGCGGTTCCAAAGTTCCTCATCGCTGAGCGCAGCAAACTCCGGTCCGGTAATCAAGTGGTCTTCGGTGTCGGCATCGGTCCATAAACCTATCTGACGACCAATTTCTTTAGCTGTTCCCGGTGTATCGCCGGTTACAATCTTAATACTGATACCTGCATTAATGCATTGACGGATGGCACCAGGAACTTCTTTGCGCACAGGGTCGGCAATAGCTACTATACCCAGGAAAGTGAGATTTTGGGCCACGACTTTTCCGTCGGCAATAGCTACATCGCCCTCGTCGATTACCTGACAGGCAAAACCCAATGTACGCATCGCCTTTTGCTGGTAAGCCAAAAGCTGCTTATCGACACTCTCCTTTGTTATACCATCAACACAACTCTGACGGCAAAGACCGAAGATGATTTCGGGAGCACCCTTGACATAAACCACCCTTTTACCCGGTAAAATGGTAGAGCGCACTACCGTAGCCATATACTTACGCTCGGTCGAGAAGGGAAGTTCCTCTACACGTTCGGCTTTCTCCTTATACGACTGGTATTCCACACCATTGGCATGCAACCAAAGTAAAAGTGCACCCTCAGTAGGATTGCCCAATACCGAAGGCTTGCCTCCTTCGCCAAACTCGAGCGATGCTGTTGAGTTAACGGCAATACCCTCCTTGACCAAACCACTCATCTCATTATCGGCCAGTTGCTGCTCCTGGCCTAAGCCATAAAAGCGTGTCTCATAAATGGTCATTTGGTTCTGAGTCAGTGTTCCGGTTTTATCAGTACAGATAACCGTTGTTGCACCCATCGTTTCGCATGCGTGCATTTTGCGCACCAGGTTATTGGTCTTGAGCATACGACGCATACTATAGGCCAAACTGAGCGTTACAGCCATAGGCAACCCTTCAGGTACCGACACTACAATGAGGGTAACGGCAATCATGAGGGTCTGAAGCGTTTCGGCAAGCAAGGCTTCTATGTTTCCGCCTCCCAACTGGTTGTTCAAACTCCATACTGCTGCAATAAATACGGCAAAACAAGTAAGCATGGCAGTTACGCAAACCGACTTGCTCCACTTGGGGAACTTACTGATAACCAAATAAAAGAAGATGACTACGGGGATGGCCAATGTCCAAGCCAAGGGGGTCCAATCAAAATATTTAACCAGACGACCCACAATAATAAGTCCGGCTACGAAATAGCTGAATTTGGAAATGAGAGCAGCAAGTCCTTCCAACTGCTCGTTGAGCGGGGTTTTGACACTGTTGTCAATCTGTGCCGATACAAACACCTTACCATTCTCGGTGTGGTCGCCTACAGCTGTAACGCGCATCACGCCATGACCCTCCATCACCTTGGTGCCGCGCATGGCAGCATTGGTAGCAAAGGTGGCTTCGGGGTCGAACTCTTCGGGATTGGTCGATTTATGGCAGATGGGTTCGCCCGTGAGGGTCGACTCGTCGATGCCTAAAGTTACAGCTTCAAGCAGTTCACCATCGGCAGGCACTTCAGAACCGGTTGAAAGCACTACGATGTCGCCTACTACAACATCACGTTTAGGAATACTCATGGAGTGTCCTTCGCGAATAACTTGTACGGGTTCGTCGTCGTTCACCTGGTTAAGGATGGCAAACTCCTGATCGGCCTTCATCTCAAAATAAAAAGCCAAACCGGTAGCCAGCAATATTGCCACAAAGATGCCTACGGGTTCAAAAAACACTTCAGTGCTGTGTCCCAGCCCAAAATATTCGTACAGGGCAATGCCTATACTGAGCATACCGGCTATGAGCAGGATGATAATGAGCGGATCGCTGAACTTTTCCAAAAATTTCTTCCACAACGGCTCTTTGTCGGGCGGCGACAAAACATTGGAGCCATGTTGGCTGCGGCTTTCATTAACCTCGGCCTGAGTAAGGCCAAAGTAGCTTGATTTGTTTTGCATTTTGAACTAATATAGAATAGATTATGCGACAAAAATACGTCAATCAAGGGATTTATCAAAAAAAAGTGTGCTTTTTCTAACCCCAAAAGGCTGATATGTAGGATTAATCCTTACAAACGGACGATTTGCAGAGCATCGATAAATACTGCATACAGACAGCAGCGCATGCTACACGCCTTTTGGTCATTGCGCGCTGCCGTTGAAATGTGTATCGAAAGCAACTACGGTCAGACTGGGTGCCTGTGCAACGATTCAAGTTGATGCTCCAACATCCCCCACGCGTTACCGGTGCTCAGCCTCTTCGACCTCAGCATTTTGGCAGTGCTCCAGCAATATGGCTTTTTGGTTCCAGTGGAAAGGCTGATAGTCGGTGCTCTTGCGCACACGATTTTTGCGGAACACCAATCCGTTAACCGATTTGGCATAAAGCAACGGAGTATCGAAAGTAACGAAGTCGTTATCTTCAATACAAATGGCTCCGGGCTTACCACCATGAAAATAAGTACGTTGCGCCTCGAGTTTCGGGATTTCGGGATAAATAGAAATCACAGCATTGGTAAACTGAAACATATTGGTAAGCGCATTAATAAATGTGTTGCGACGAATAATCAGGTTACGCACTGCACCACTCTCGTACCAGCCGTTGCAGTCGCCACAAAGCAAAATGGCAGTACCCGAAGTGTGGTCGAACAGGTTATCGGTACACACCGTACGACGGGGCGAACTAAAGAGGGCCCCACGGGCACGATTGTTGCGCACCACATTCCGGCGAAATTCTACTTCAGGAGTCCACGTCAGATTTTCCAGGCCATAGCCTTCTTTTTCGCTGATTTCGGCAGGCAAAGGGTTCTTGAACGAAATAACAAACTCCTTGCAGCCCTTCACATCGGCCCCATCGGCCGGACGTATAGAAGCAATCTCGTTAGTTACTCCCAAATCGTCCATCGAAGCTGCACGCACAAAACTCACCACATCGCCTGCATCACCCCACTCAAATCCCCAAGCCTGCTCATGCTCATAAGCACAGCGCAGGGTATGGTTGTCAATACGCTCACGCACCTTGAGATAAATGCCATGAATGTTGATGGCATCGTCCATCATCCCCTCATACAAACCATTGTTCGACACGATTTTACCTTTACATTGCGAAAAGTGTGTTGCATCGGCTTGGGTGGTAAAATAGCGCAAATCGTTGTCACCGCGCAAGCAAACTCCAAATTTATTGAGGCGAATGTTATTACACCGCTGGGCAATGAGTCCCATACCCTCTGCATAGTGCACCTTCACATTATAGATATCGGTGTTATGGTTATTAGCCAAGAAAATACCCGGACACGGACGGAAATAAGTGCGCATAGCTACTACCGTACCGGGAATCAGACGGCTATCCTTCCAATGGGGTGCCAGAAAGTGGCTTCCGCCTAAACTCTTTACACCGCTGGTATTGATTTCGATGTCACTTGTACGATACACCATATGACGCGTATCACGCTCAAAGGCAATGCCTACAAACGGTTGTTCGCTCCATCCCTCGCCATAAGCCTCGAAGTTTCCTTTGTCGCTGATGCGGCATTTCACCCAAGGTGCTGCTTCAAAGGTAATACCCTCTTCGGGCGAATTTTTTACAACCTGTACCTGTATAATGTGCGGATTCTCAAAGTCGATATGCAGGTTCTTGATTTGAGTATTGGCTGCATTCATTACTGCCAACGGAAGCATCCGCCCATGACATATAAACTCAGCTCCGCCACCATCAATGGTCACGTTGTCCCATTTATTTATAAATAGTCCGATATGCTTGGGCTGATTTTGATCGTGGTTAGATACGTATATTTCGTGAGCCGGTGCATCAGCTGCATGAAAGTCGTATCTACCCTCGGCAAACTGCAGTACAACGCGGTCGGTAGACTTTGTTTGTGCCTTAAGAACCTGCAACACGCTGTCGAGCCTGCTTGCCAGACGATGATCAGCACGATTCCCGGGCACAATACCATAGTCGGCCATCTTAAAAAGATATTTACGGGCTTCTGCTTGGTTTATGCTCAGTGTAGCCAGGGCTAAAGCCAAAGTCAGTTTAGGTAGTAACTTCATATCAAAGGTTGTTTATAGATATAGATATTGCTTCTATAGATATAGATATTGCTTCAAGCCACAAAGTTAATGCTTTCCTATCAGTCGGCCTCATTCTGCACTCAAAACCTGTAACAATGCGGATAAAACAGCCTTCAACGCATTTTTTTGAAAAAAAACGGCGAAAAATTTTGGAGGTTAACAGAAAAGCACTACCTTTGCACCCGCAAACAAGAAACAACGATACTTGATTACTGCAAGGTGCGTTAGTTCAGTTGGTTAGAATACATGCCTGTCACGCATGGGGTCAC